>Ga0334722_10000229_pt1 | contig 86148 bp, 84 predicted proteins | sample C3_bottom_MG_FD_207210 | JGI IMG/M metagenome (GOLD analysis project Ga0334722, IMG submission 207210) | Sediment microbial communities from Yellowstone Lake, YNP, Wyoming, USA - C3_bottom | ecosystem: Environmental > Aquatic > Freshwater > Lake > Sediment | place: USA: Wyoming | collected...
GATTCCGTTTGAGTAAACGGAAAATGTTTGATTGAATCATCAAAAACAATCATTTCCTAGCCCGTTTATCGCAACTAAATCGTTTTGCTGCTTGAATGAGTTTTCAAATCTTCTTTTTTTGAAGCATGTTCACAACCTTCTTTTCTATATACATATAGAACAAAAGACACTTTCTAAACACACATTTTTTAAAGAGGATCTCGTTAAATCGCTTTGAACATACTCATACATATAAAAATTGCTTTCGGAGCACTAGCATGCTATAATTTCGCATGGCCTTAGCTCTTACCGCAATACATAGCGGACCTGCAGAAACATATAGATCTTCTGAATATCAACTCCATATGGTGCAATTTTTTGAAACAGTTAGAAGCTATGTTTTACCTCATGCTACAAATGCACCAAGAGATTCATATTTTCACAATGTGCGAATATTTAAGGATGAAACAGGTTTTTTTTTACATCAACAGAATTGGGTTGACTTAGAGTCAACTTTGATTAAAAGTAAAAAATTAGCAGTAAAACCACATTTCTCCGTTTCCGTAAAGGGTAATGTAGAAAATACACTTGTTCCTTCACAGGAAATATGCGCAAGGTATACATATACTATCCCTGACAAAGACGAAAGGCAGCAGTCGAAAGACACATCAACCGTCGTAGGCATTCATGCAAAATATGAGTATAAAGCACCCGGAGAAATTAACTTACATGAGGAAGTAAAAATAATTCCAAGCCTCTGCGGGCAATTGGCATTACTTGAACGACTTCCTGACTTAAAGGCCTATATGAGGTCCGATAAACCGCCCGCATTCTCATTAAAGGCAAAAGGGGAAGACGGAGAAACAGTTTGGTATGTTGAACAAAACGGCATTGAGGCAAATATATCTGCCAGACTTTCGTCTTTTGATGTCGCGAAATTAAGGGTTGCATTGGCACTTTCTGGAATAGTTATTCCTTATGTTGCATTTATAAAAAATAAAATTTACGCATTTTATGATGGACAAGTTCATATACTCGACTGCACTATACCAACAGAAAAAGAGATAAAAAAAAGAATAAGAAAACATCTGCCTATGTTTAAAATGGAATATAAAGATCTAGATAGAAAACAAAATCATCCAGCTTCGTAGTTCAAAATTTTTTTTGCTACAATTACTTCATGAACAAAGAAGAAATCATCAAAAAAACTGCTCAGTATATTGAAAAAACATTTGTAAATAGTCATTCAGGTCATGACTGGTGGCATATGTGGCGTGTATGGCAAAATGCAAAATTAATTGGGAAAACGGAAAAAGTAGATATGTTTATTGTGGAAATGGGTGCTTTACTTCATGATATTTCCGATTGGAAGTTTAATTCCAAAGAAGATAGTGAAAGCGGGACCCAGGCAAGACAATGGCTACAACAGTTTAATCTTGATAGAAAGACTATTGACCATATTTGCGACATCGTTGCCACAGTTTCATTTAAAGGCGCGAGTTCAACCGTTGAAATGAAAACTACTGAGGGAAAAGTAGTGCGTGATGCAGATAGGCTTGATGCAATAGGCGCAATGGGTATCGCACGGGCATTTGCCTATGGCGGGTCTCAAAACCGTCTCATGCACAATCCTCATGAAAAACCAAAAAAGCATCATACCACACAGGATTATGTTAAAAGCACTTCAAGCACTATCAACCATTTTTATGAAAAACTTTTACTTTTAAAGAATCTTATGAATACCGAATCGGCTAAAAGAATAGCCGAAAACAGACATAAGTTCATGGAAGATTTTTTGAGAGAATTTTACAGTGAATGGAGTGGTAAAATATAAAAATATGACTCAATATAAAGCTCTTGTCTTTGATCTTGACGGAACTGCCACTGCTACAAAATTTGAGTCGCTACCTTCATCTGCGATTATTGAGGCTGTACAAAAGGCAAAAGAAAAAGTTTTTGTTTCCGTTGCAACAGGACGACAGTATGCTGGAGCTCTACGTATTATAAATACATTAAATATTACTAACCCAAGTATTTTTTATGGAGGTTCTCAAATTGTTAAACCCCTTACAAATGAAGTCTTATGGAAACAGGAAATTCCTGTAGATACGGTAAAGAAAATTTTAGATATAGGCAAAAATTATCCATATAAATTTATTTTTAGTGGTTCTTACGAACGATTTCTACCCACAGAAAGAAAAGCAACCTCATCTGAGTCCATTATTTATATAATGGATGTTGAAAAAGAGAATATACAAGCAATATTATCAGAGTTAAATAAAATTGAGCTTATTGCAGCAAACAAAACTAATTCCTGGAAAGATGGATGTCAAGATATACACATTACTCATAGAGATGCAACTAAGAAAAATGCAATGCATCATTTGCTTGAAATATTAGGAGTAAATAAACAAGAAGTAATAGTCATTGGAGACAGCAGTAATGATCTGCCTTTATTTGAAAACGGAGGGCTAAAAGTAGCTATGGGTAATGGAACACCAGATATAAAAGCCAAGGCTGATTTCATAACATTAGACTTACAGCATGACGGTTTGGCTTATGCTATTGAAAAATTTATATTAAACTCATGAAAATCCTCATATTAGGTGCAAGCAGCTATTTGGGTGCTCGAATTTTTTTTGATTTAAAAGAAAAGTATGATGTAATAGGCACTTACTCTACTTTACAATTGACTAAATCATTCTTACAATTGGATGTAACAAAAAAAGACGATATCAATGAACTGATAAAAAAGATTCGACCTCAAGTAATCATCCATGCAGCAAATAATGCTAATCCCCGCTGGTGCGCCACACATCCAAAGGAAGCTTTGCTATTAAATCAAACTGCCACTGAATTTATTGCCTCATCTGTGGCAAAATTTAATTCAAAAATAATCTATCTTTCCTCTATTGTAGCTTATGATTCAAATACAGTTTACAGCCAAACTAAAGTTAAGTCTGAAAATATAATTACAAACTCTACTGATAATTATGTCCATCTCAGACCTGCTTTTGTACTAGGATATAGTCCAAATACAACGAATGACCGTCCTTTTAATAGATTGTTAAAGAATATTGATGAAAAAGTACCTGCAGTTTATGATACTTCCTGGGTCACCCCTATGGGCTATATAGGTCTCATTACTGCTATTATTAAAGAAATTCTCAATAAAGATCTGAAAAAACTCATTATTCCCATTTTCACTGAAGAAAAAAGATCTCGTTTTCAAATGGCAAAGGACATATTAAAACATTTTAACATCGAAGTAACCCCTGTTGACAAACAAGATAATTCCATGTCGGTTGCTTTCCCCAATGTGAGCCAACATCTGAAAAAATTGAACCTTCCTTATATCGGGTATGAAGACATGGTTGCGAAAATTATTCAGGAGATTAAAGATAGGAAAAAATTTGTGCTTTAAGTAAGAACGGCATTATTTACCACCGGTAATTTAAACTTTTCTTTCAAATATTTTTTATACCAACTTAACGTTTCTCCATGATCATACGCCCAATCCTTTTCTTCAGGCACTGTATCTAAATCAAACCATCTAAGCTCCGTCGTTTCTTTGTCCATCCGTCCAGGCTGTCCCACAACTTCGACAATATAGCTAAATTCTACATTTTGACGGTCTTCTTTGGGACGAGTTGGTTGATCAATTAAACGGAGTAATAAAACGATTTTTACTGTATATCCTGTTTCTTCGAAAACTTCGCGACAAACACCTTCTGAAGTAGTTTCATCCCGATCCAAATATCCTCCGGGCAAACACCATTTTCCCGGGTTTTTCAAAAAAGCAGCGCGTTTGGCAAGAAGTACTTTCCCGGGTTGCTGAGCATCAATAATAACAGCAGAAATCGTCACATGACGCAATGTCGCCTTTCCTCCATCTTCAAATTCACACTTTATCATAAATGTAGGTCCTTCAAGAACTTCTTGAAGTCACCATTTAATTCTGTGTGCTGCAAAGCAAACTCAACCACTGTTTTTAAATATTCAAATTTATTGCCGGTATCGTAATATTTACCGTCTTTAATAATTACTGTATAGACGGGAATTCCTTCTTTGTTGAGTAAATTGATAGCATCAGGCAACCATATTTCTCCCCCTTTACCGGGTTTAACATTTCTTAATGCGCTAAAAATATCGGGAGGGAGTATATACCCTCCATGAGTTGCTATATTTGAAGGAGCTTCATCGGGGTCAGGTTTTTCCACTATCCGTTTTATTTTATGCACATTTCCCTCAATATGTTCAAGCTCAGCTATACCATAGCGTTTTAGATCCTCTTTTTTGTCTATTTTAACACCAGAAATAACTACACCTCCATATTTTTCATGAACATCAATCATTTGCTTTAATCGAGGAGGTTTGGAATAAATAAATTCATCTCCCCACAACACTGCAAAAGGTTCATCTTCTACAACTGGTTCAACAGCAAGTACTGGAGTACCATTGCCATAAGGTCCTTTTTGACGGATATATATGAAGTTAGCCATATCTGCGATCCGTTTTATTTCTTTCAGAATATGTTCTTTGTTACCGGCCATGAGGTTTTTTACCAAATCTTCATTGGGTACATCAAAATGATCCTCAATTGCTCGCTTATTTGCGCCGGTTACAATAATAATATTGTTTACTCCTGAATTAACAGCTTCTTCCACTACATACTGAATAACGGGTTTGTCTACGACGGGCAACATTTCTTTGGGCATTGCCTTGGTCTGGGGCAAAAAACGGGTACCATATCCCGCTGCAGGAATAACGACTTTAGTAATTTTTTTGGATTTCATATGAAATTGTTACTCGAATTTAACTGATAATTTCTGAGTTAATCGAATGGAGCCCCCCACAAGAGCCTCAATGGATGCGATACCAGGTTTTGAAGAGGTGAGGTGAAATGTTGACTTTCCTTGTTCGTCTGTTGCGACTTCTCCCTCAGAAACATTCCCGATCGTCGTACTAAGAGTAATTTTTTGTTCCTTAACCGGCATTCCTTTATCGCTTCTGATAAAAACATTAATAGTACTCTGACTTATTCCATCTGCCTTTACACTCAACGGATATGCAAATAAAAGTGAGTTTGCAGCCGATGGGGTAAAATCCTCTTTAGCCCGCGTAAATTGAGCTATCGGTTTATTGAAAAACATAACCGTAATAAAAATCGTGGCTGACAGAAAGAAAATAAGCAAAAGCCCTTTCATGGTCTTATCCATATAAGAGTATTATACCATTTTCTTCCCGATTCAAGTTCATCTTGCAAATACACCTGGGATGTGTACTATAATACAAATATGCTCTATTTCTCTGAACTTGAAGGAAAAAAAGTATATACAGAGGACAAAATTGAGATCGGCATACTTGACGACATTATTTTCGTGGTTTCTTCAAATCCCAAGGTTTCCAAGCTCGTTGTGCGCATACCTCTTAAGGATCCGCTCATTCTTCCTTTTCAATTTGTGGTCAAAATGAACGGTTACATAATTGTAAAAAAATCATATCTGGAAAGCTCTCTTGAGGAAAATGAGCTTTATATCAAAAAAAACATATTAGATAAGCAGATTATTGATATTGGAGGTAATAAAGTAGTAAGGGTAAACGATGTAGCGCTGCAGGAAAATGTAACTCCTGATAAGTATGATTTGTATATTACCGGAGTAGATATCGGTCTATTGGGAATATTAAGGCGGTTGGGAATTGAATCGTATATCTACACTTTTTTGCATCTCTTTAAAATACACTTAACTTCGCATTTTCTGCCCTGGGGCGATGTCCAACCACTTGAGTTGGCAAGCGGGAAAGTAAAGCTCAGAAAGCGGGAGGAAAAATTACAGAACATGAGACCCGAGGATCTTGCGGACTATCTTGAACGCACTAATGAACGGAATGTGTATAAATTCCTGAGGATATTGGATAAAAAATTTGCGGCTGAGGTCATCGGTAACTTAAATATCAATTATCAACGGGAGCTCTTTACACACTTTGAACCCTTAAAATCGGCTGAAATGCTGGAGCTGATCAATGATGAGGAAGCAGTTGATATTCTACTTGCCATTCCCCGGAAAAAACGTGAAGAAATTCTTATCTGTCTTAAGGAACATAAAAAAAATAAGATCCAGGAGCTCATGAAATATTCTAAAACTTCAATCGGTAAAATTATTTCCTCTGAATATCTGCATGTTTCTCCGACTGCCACGGTTTATGAAGTAATGGAATTGATAAAAAAGGAAACGGCAAGTTATGCTTTTTTAGCCGCAATTTATGTATTGAACAATCAAAAACAGCTTATTGGCATTTTCAATCTCCATGATTTACTTTTACATGATAAGGAAACTCCTGTTTTTAAATTCATGGCCCAAAATCTCATAGAAATCCGCCTCACGACACCGGTTGAAATCGCTATACTCAAAATACTGCGATATCATCTTCCGGCACTGCCGGTTGTTGATAACGAAAGACACATGCTTGGTTTACTGACGTTTGATCATGTTGCAAGGTTTATTCAAAGAAAATTTCAATAAAAATGGACAAAAAAAACGTACTTGCCTATTTCCAAAAGATGAAAGTAACACTCTTAATGTTTGTGAATGTTTTTGGGCCTGCCACAATAACTGCCATGGCTGATAATGATGCCTCAGGTGTTGCAACCTACGCCATAGCTGGAGCTCAGCTTGGATATCCAATTCTGTTTCTCCTCCTTTGGGTCACAGTCTTACTTGCAATTACTCAGGAAATGGGTATGCGCTTAAGCCTGGTTACCAGAAAAGGTCTGGGAGATCTTATCAGGGAAAACTTCGGCATTAAAACATCAATTTTTATTTTTGCGTGTCTGTTTATTGCCAACATGGGAACCATTATTGTGGATGTTGCTGCGTTTAAAACGACCGCCACCATGTTACATCTTCCTGCAATCCCACTTGCACTCATATTAATTATAGTTACCTTTATTTTTGTCACCAAGGGCAATTACAAAGTAACTCAGAATATTATGTTGGTGTCTTGTCTGTTTTATCTTGCCTATATTTTTTCGGCTTTTAAAGCGAATCCCAACTGGAGTCTCGCTACAAGTAATATCATATGGCCGCATGGAGTTAATTTTACGGGCGGATATTGGAAAATGTATATCATAACCGGGCTTGGAGTGTTGGGAACTACCATTACCCCTTGGGGTCAATTTTTTATCAGCAGTTTCGGCTTGGATAAAAAAATAGAAAAAACAAAGCTTGTTTTTTCGCAGATTGAAACATATTGGGGAGCATTCCTGACTGATTTTTTTTCCTTTTTTATGGTTGTTGCCACAGCTGCTACTTTATACGCTCACAAAATCCCTCTTATTTCAGGAGAGCAGGCAGCTATGGCTATCGAGCCTTTTGCCGGTAAACTAGCTGCTTCTTTGTTTGCTTTTGGGATTATGAACGCGGGATTTATGGGTATTGTTATTGTCGGCCTTTCAACAACGTATGCCTTTTCTGAATTTTTTGGTTATTCAGGAGGATTGGACACGAATTTCAGACAAAGTAGAACCTTTTACATTTTATTCCTTATTCAACTCATTTTTGCATTTTTGATTGTGCTTCTTCCTTTTATAAATTTATTTCAGATAGCAATCGCAAGCCAAATATTAAACGCCATGGCATTGCCTCCCATATTTTATTATCTGATAAAGCTTACAAATAATAAAAAACATATGGGAGAATTTACCAATAATGCTTTTCAAAAATGGTTTGCCATCATCGGCACAATTGGAATTGCTGTCGCATCTGTATTTACGATTGTTGCACAGTTTATAAAATTCTGATATCATTACAGATTATGAAAAAACTTATTGTTATTGCTGATTGGGCATCGGACACATTAAATGTGCAGGAATTCAGAACTGCAGTATCAGGCTTTTTAAAAAACAACCATGGCGAATCAATCTCTTTTGTGTCCTCAACCCCATCTACCATTCACACCTCTTTTTTACTGCAGCAAGTAATTGCAATTGAAGAAAGATACGGAGACCCTTTGCAAACGGTGATTTTTCAAAATACCGACCCGCGGGTACAGACAACCGAGGGAGTAAAAGAGGCAAAAGGAGCTGAATTTGTAGTAATCAAGCTGAAGTCGGGTATTTATCTTTGCGGACCAAATGCAGGATATGATTTTTCACTCGTAAGAAATAAAATAGAAACAATTTTTCGATATCCCGGTCTGGATAAAGGTACTCAATTCCGTTCCCGGGATTTATATTCACGGGTATGTGCGCATCTAATGGATGAAATGGAAGATGAACTCGATCTTGAAGAAGCGCTTGCAAATAGTATTCCTGGCTTGCAAGACTATTTTATTGGTCACATAGACAATCACGGCAATATAAAAACCACTATTACTCACGAAGATCTTAAGGGAAAATATGAATTAGGAGCTGCCATTGAGATAACGGTAAACGATGTAACAAAAAAAGCAAAATATGTTAGTAATTTATTTGGCGGTTCTCCCGGACAACTTGTTATCTATCCCGGATCAACCGGCCAGCAGGACAATCCATTTATTGAAGTTTCTATCTGGCGCCACTTTACCGAAAAAAATCCGACAACAGGTACACATGAGTTTAACAATCCAAGACCAGGTCAACAAATTACGCTAAAATAAAGGGTACTTTGTGTTTGAAAGAATTCCGTTTAATCCGTTCTTGAACTTTTTTCACAATCTTTATATCAATACCTTTTATCTTTCCTCGCAACACTGAGTCAGCCTGCTCATAGCTAAATCCGAATTCTCCTTCATCCGTCTGGTTATGCCATAAATCTGCACTTGGTTTTTTACTAATGAACAATGAAGGGATTTTTAGGAACCGGGCCAACTGATATACCTCTGTTTTATACAAGTGTCGAATCGGCTCAACGTCTGATGCCTCATCTCCGAAACGGGTAAAATATCCCAAAAGATGCTCTGATTTGTTTTCAGTACCGCAAACCAGTCCGTCTATTTTTTTAGCAAAATCAAAAAGAAGAATCATTCTTATGCGTGCCATTATATTCCCCTGTCTGATATTGTCTGAGGTTTGAACCGTTCCGGCAACGGCGTCAACTATTTTTTTTATTGATATGACCTTAATGTTTTCCTTCGGAATATCTGTTAAACCGGCCATTTCTTTTATATATGAAACGTCATAGGGCATATGTATTATAAAAATATTTTTAGAGGAAATCGCTTGTTGAAGAAGAAATAGACAAACAGTTGAATCAATACCGCCCGACCAACCGATAATTATATTTTTTTTTCCTGTTTTCTTAGAAATATTTTTAAGGAATGCGGAAATCCTTTCGGCTTCTTGTGAAGCATTTATGCTTTGCATATATATAATTTATTTATTTTTATATATTTTTCAACCTTCTTTGTTACCAATCCTGCCACAGACAGATTATTTCTGATCCTTTTCCTGATATGCGTTGATGCGATGTTACTGACTATAACATCATTCTCAACAATGGAAATATTCGCAGGAAGATATGTCAACTTAAAATATTTTTTTACTCTTTTTTCAAGAGTTTTAAAATCTGTATCCCGCGGAAAGATGATAAGGTTATGATTTTTTATGATACTTTGCCAATCATTCCATAAAGAAAAGGTAGGTAAAGTATCTGACCCAAGAATCCAGGAAAACTCATGTGCCGGGTACCGTTTTTTCAATAATTTCAACGTGTCGATAGTTCTGCTTTTTTTGTTATATGTATGTTCAAAGTCCGATATGAGAACTCTTTTTTCAGTTATATATGAGGTCATTTCGCTTCTTTGAGAATAAGAAGTAATACGCGCATATTTTATGGGAAACTCAGGGAAGTATGAATCACATACCATTAACCAAACTTCATCCATCTGCATTTTTTCAAGCACTTGACGGGCAACTATCTGATGACCTAGATGTGGCGGGTCAAATGCTCCTCCTAAAATTGCAATTTTCATAAAACTAATTGTATCATACATAAAAAAGGCAAACAGATTAGAGCTTTGCAACAGCATATGTATAATATATGTATATTTACCCCTTGACATATTTTGCTATATGTATATAATATGTATAAATACTTGTTCGGACCGTCATAACATGACAGACAAAGAACATAGGCAATTGAAAAATCAATTAAGGTCTCTCCAAAAACTTGGCCTTCCTGCTGATAAGTCTATTCTTGATCTTCTTTCAAAAACACTTTCTGAAAATAAACGTTTGACAAATAAAAAAAATCTCTCTATTATTTAGATTCTCAATATCAAGAGTGATGGGAAGAGAACTGGATCGATAGGACCCATCCAGCAACCGAACCTCCGAATCGGAAGTCACGGTGCTACAACCAGTATGATACGCCATTATCAGTTAGTGGAAAACTTACATGAATTACTCTACTTTCACCTCTGAATCAGTTTGCAATGGGCACCCAGATAAAATTTGCGATCAGATTTCAGACGGTATATTGGACGCTGCTCTCAAGCAAGATAAGTACTCACGAGTAGCGGTTGAAACATTAGTAACAAAAAATGCCATTTTTTTAGCAGGTGAAGTCACAACAGAAGGAAAAATAACTTATAAAACTATTGTTAAGGATATTGTTAAGAAACTTGGATATATTGATCCGAAGCTTGGATTTACCTATAAATCTCCTGTTGAAGTCAAGATTCATACCCAATCACCTGATATAGCCCAAGGTGTAGACAGTTCTGGAGCAGGGGATCAAGGAATGATGTTCGGATATGCATGTAAAGAAACATCGTCTTTTATGCCTCTTCCCATAATGCTTTCTCACGAATTGGCACAGGCAATTGATTCCCTGAGAGAGACTAAAATGCTTGAGTACTTGCGCCCGGACGGTAAAACTCAAGTGACTGTCGGGTATGAAAAAGGCAAACCAAAAACGGTTGAACAAGTCGTCTTGGCAGTACCTCATCATGAATCAATATTGTTAAAACAGGTAACAAACGATCTGTTTACCCATGCAGTAATGCCTGTTTTAAAAAAATACGGTTTGTCTATATCAATGAAGAAATTGATTGTAAATGGAACGGGTACCTGGCATATCGGAGGACCTGCTTCAGATACCGGTGTTACCGGCAGAAAAATTATAGTTGATACCTATGGCGGTTTTGCCCGGGTCGGAGGTGGTGCTTTTTCAGGAAAAGATCCGACTAAGGTAGATCGGTCCGGAGCCTATGCCGCGCGCTTTCTTGCAAAAAATATAGTAGCCGCCGGTCTTGCATCACGTGCTGAAGTACGCCTTGCATATTTTATTGGAGCAAAAAAACCGGTTATGCAGGAGGTGGAAACGTTCGGAACTGAAAAAAAATCGCAAAAAATCATTAAAAGTTTCATGAATAAAATTCTTGATACTTCCGTAAAAAATATTCTTGACACTCTTCACCTTCGTGCGCCTCATTACTATAAAACCGCGTCCTATGGACATTTCGGGAGAGATATTTTTCCATGGGAGAAGATACATAATGCCTCTTAACTCTCTTGCAAAAATTGCTTACTGCTGTTAAAATGTAAGACTATGAAAGATCAACCAACAAATATGGCTGAGATTGAAAGACTTTTTAATGCGGGAGTTCATCTGGGCCACAAAAAAAATCGCCTTCACCCAAAAGCAAGAAAATATGTATATAAAATAGTAAATGGCACTGCCATTATCGACCTTACCAAAACAGTCGCTCAGATTGAATCTGCAACTCAATTTTTGAAACAATTGAAAAAAGAAGGAAAAAGACTTCTGGTGGTTGCAACCAAAAAGACGGTAAGTACATATGTCGCAGAACTGTGCAAACAGCATGAAATCCCGTCAATCACAGTTAAATGGATGCCTGGACTTCTGACTAATTTTGAAACACTCATGAAAAACGTCAAAAAAATGAATGACTTGGAGGACGCCAAAACAAGGGGTGAATGGGAAAGTTTTGTAAAACACGAAAGAACCCAATTGAATAAAGAGCTTAATAGACTCAAAAAACTATATCTTGGTTTATCTAAAATGGAAAAAATTCCTGAGGCTTTATTTATTGTGGATGCCAAAAAAGAGAAAAACGCTTTAATTGAAGCCAGAAAAAACAATGTCCCCGTTGTCGCACTGCTTGATACAAACGCCAACCCGGATTTAGTTAAATATCCGATTGTGGGGAATGACGATTCTCAAACCGCAGCAACTATTGTTATTAAAGATATCATTGAAGCTTATGCAAAAGCCAAATAATGTTCCGGTTGATTTTGCCAAACTGAAAAACCTTCGCACCAAAACAGACGTTTCGTTTTCTCTCTGCAAAAAAGCATTGGAGGAAACCGGTAACGATATGGCAAAAGCTCTCAAGTTACTTACCAAATGGGGAGCAGCCAGTCTTGAAAAAAAAGGTGCCCGCACAACTTCACAAGGGGCAATTTTTTCCTACGTCCATCACACAAAGAAAATTGCAACGCTTATTGAAATCCAATGCGAAACAGATTTTGTCGCCAACAATGAGCAGTTCCAAAAATTAGGGACAGATCTCGCTATGCAACTTGCATCCATGCCGGCCGAAACAGTTGAGGAACTTTTGGAGCAAGAATATATACGTGAACCGGGCAAAAAAATGGGGGATCTTTTTAAGGAAACTGCGCTTAAGTTTGGAGAGAACATGAAAGTCACGCGCATTTTAAGGTGGTCCTTATAAATATCTTCCCGATGAAAATCGGGATCTGCTTTGTTATTATTAATACATATGGATCTTACAGATTTTAAAACACAACTTCAAAATACGGTTAACTCCCTTAAAGAAGAATTGAAAAGCATTCGTACAGGTCGCGCAAATCCAATTATTATCGAACACCTCTCTGTTGATGCTTACGGAGGTTCCACCAAGATGAGACTTATGGAAATGGCGACTATTACAACTGAGGGCTCTTCTGCTTTAGTTATAGCCCCGTTTGATCCTTCAACTGTCCCGGATATTGAAAAAGCGATTTTAAAATCTCCCCTTGGGTTAAGCCCGCAGGTTCAAGGAACCCGGATCATTATCCGCATTCCTCCTCTGTCACAGGAACAAAGAGAAAAATATGTCAAATTAGTTAACCAAACGGTTGAGGATAAAAGAAATGTAGTACGTAACCACCGCGACGATATACGGAAAAAAATAAAGCAGCAGTTTGATGAGAAAATTATGACGGAAGATGATAAATACCGATTCGAAAAAGAAATTGATACCATATCGCAAAAAGTGAGTGGTCAACTTCTTGAAATAAAGGAAAGTAAGGAAAAAGAGATCATGGAAGTGTGATATACTTGACACATGGTAAGCATAGTCATATTTCTTCTTATACTCGGACTTCTTGTTTTAATCCATGAATTTGGACATTTTATTGCTGCAAAAAAAAGCGGGGTAATGGTTGAAGAATTCGGATTCGGTTTTCCTCCACGCCTTTGGGGGAAAAAAATCGGCGAGACAATATACAGCATAAATGCAATCCCACTCGGTGGGTTTGTCAAATTATTCGGTGAGGAATATGCGGAACTCACAACTACTCCTTCAAATAAGTCTCTTAAAGAAAAAGCTTTTGTGTTTAAGAAACCACATCTTAAAGCTGTCATTATTCTGGCAGGTGTATTTATGAATGCTGTTTTAGGAATAACCATATATTATGGTCTTCTTTCTATGAATGGTTTTCAGTCAGACCCCATGCCGCTTATCAAGCCGTACAAATTCAAATTTGGAGTACAAGAAGGACGAGTGGTTGCGACAAATATTGCCAAAGACTCTCCTGCTTCTAAAGCCGGGATCACTGTTGAAGATATCATTGAGCGCTATCAAGTTGCCTCAACCCCGGTTGCTAAAAATTGGAAACAGATTACATCGGCCACTGAAATAATCAGTACTATTAAATCTTCAGAGGGTAAGACTGTGTATTTGGATGTAGAAAATGTTCGTAACGGTAAGCGACAAACCATCGCAGTTGTTCCCTATTACAATAAGGAGTTAAAACGCGCCATTATTGGCGTTAATCTTCTGGACACGGTTATCTTGAAATATGTAACTCCAAAACAAAAAATATTTTCAGGATTCATGCATTCGTACAATGTCCTTGCTTATAACTACTCAACAATCGGTGAGCTTTTTAAAATTGCCGTAAAAGAAAAAACATTTGCACCTGTTTCCCAAACCGTTTCCGGGCCCATCGGTATTTATTCGGTTGTCAATGATGTGATTCAAACTTCAGGTACTAAACTGTTGAAAAATATGCTTAATATTATCGGGCTCTTAAGCCTTTCTCTTGCGGCTATGAATATTCTTCCCCTTCCGGCACTTGATGGAGGAAGATTGGTTTTTGTTTTATACGAATGGATAACGGGCAAACAGGTTAATAAAAAGTTTGAGCAGTATGTAAACCTCTTCGGTTTTATTGCTCTCATATCTTTAGGAGTTTTAGTATCAATTAATGATGTTTTGCGCTTATTAAAAATATGAATCTTAAATACAAAAATATAACAATATCAGGCGGAGTGGCTGTTGGGAAGGGGACATTAAAAAATAATTTACTTCCTTTTTTGGAACCTTTAGGCTGGAAATTTACCTCCGGCGGACAAATTCTGCGTGATTTCACTAAAGAATATGTCCAGCCCCTTGCAAGTCTTGCAGATGCAAAATTTCATAATGAATTGGATGCCAGAACAAAACGACTTCTGACTGATGAGGGACATTATGTTATTGAAGCTTGGCTTGCCGGATTTATGGCTCGGGACTTAAAAGATACGCTGCGCGTATTTCTTATGTGCAGCAACGATGCGCTTCGCGTTGATCGGGTCGCAAACCGGGATGGTATAACAATTGATCAGGCTAAACATTTTATTCACGAGAGGGAGAATGGAAATATGGTGCACTGGAAAAAAATTTACGGAGATTATAACTTTTGGAGTCCTAAATATTATCACCTGGTGATCGATACCTATTCCTCAGGTCCTCAAGAAACAGTGGGTAAAGTACTTGATAAACTAGGATATGATGCAAAAAAAATGAAATTATCAAAGGTATAATCCGAAATATGCTGTATTCAAAACTTTTTGGTAAAACAGTCAGAGAAGCACCGTCTGAGGCAACTATGGCCTCCTACAAATTACTTTATCAGGCCGGATATATCCGTGAATCAACTGCGGGGCGGTATTTTTTTCTTCCGCTTGGCATGAGAGTTCAACAAAAAATCATGAATATCATCAAAAATGAAATGGATGATACCGGAGCCCAAGAGATGATATCTCCCGTTCTTCATCCGCTTGAGCTTTGGAAAGAAACAAACAGAACAAAAACAACCGGGTTTGAGCTAATGAAAATTATTGATAGACGGGGTGGAGAATTTGCACTCGGTGGAACTGCTGAGGAAATGTTTGTGGATGTGATGAGAAAATTCCAGATAAGCTATAAAGAATTACCTATCAATATTTATCAATTTTCCACCAAGTTTCGGGATGAAATGAGAGCAAGGGGAGGACTTCTACGGGTAAGAGAATTTATAATGAAAGACGCGTACTCTTTTGATGCTGATGTGACTTCGTTTAAAAAAGAATATCAACGTATGGGAGATACCTACACTCGAATTTTTGAGGCACTCGGTCTTAAAACAGTGATCGTGGAATCAGATAACGGATACATTGGTGGTGAATACTGTCATGAGTTTGTGGTTGAATCCGAAGTTGGTGAAACTTCATACCTAACAACAAGTGATGGCTCCTATGCCGCACATGAAGATGTTGCAAAATTCAAAAGGGATTTTGTAAACGAAGATGAAGAAGTTAAACCCTTTCAAATAATTAATCAACCTAAGTGGGTGCAAACCATGGAAGAGAATGAAAAACATTATAAACTTTCTTCGTCACATTTTTTGAAAAATGTAGTTTATAAAAATAGGATAACGGGGGAATTAATTATTGCTGTAATAAGGGGGGACCTTGATATTAATAAAATGAAACTTGAACACGCAGTAGGAGCAGTAGGTCAACTTGAAGACGCAACAGAGGAAGATTTGAAAAAAATCGGTACAAAACGCGGGTATGTCCATTCATGGGGTCATACGGGCGCAACCTATATTGGAGATATTTCACTTGAGACGGTCAAGAATTTTATTGGCGGCCAAAAGGAAGACTCAACCGACTCTATAAATGTTAATTACGGAAGAGATTTCACGTGTAAATTGTTGGCTGACATTGCCCTTGCAAAAGAAGGCTATTTTACTGTTGACGGAAAGAAAAAAATGATTAAAAAACGAGGCATTGAAGTAGGTAACATTTTTCAGCTTGGATATCATTATACCCGTTTAATGAAAGATGCTTTGTTTATGGATGAAAAAGGAAAAGAACAACCGTTTTACATGGGTTGTTACGGTATTGGTATCGGACGTACCATGGCAACTGTTGTAGAAAAACATTTTGATGAAAAAGGAATTACCTGGCCTAAAAATATTGCACCCTACTTGGTACATCTTGTGGCTATAGGAAAGGAAGCTTCCATTTACAGGCAGGCTGAAAAAATTATGAAGGACCTGGAAAAACAGGGGATAGAAGTATTGTATGACGATCGTTTTGACGTATCTCCGGGAGCAAAATTTGCTGATTGTGACCTTATCGGCATTCCTTTCCGATTGGTAGTATCTCCAAGAACAGGTGAAAAAATTGAGTATAAAGAACGAACAGTTAAGGAAACCCAGTTACTTACTTTTGATGAAATACTCACAAAGCTTAAATGAAAAAAATAGTTACCCATCTTTCGGTAGACCTTGACTGTATTACTTCAACCTGGTTAATTAAACGTTTTTTGCCTGAATGGAGTGAGGCAGAAATAGTATTTACCCCTCAACAAGTCAACTGGAACAATGTTCTTCCCGACAGTGATCCGAATATTTTATATGTTGATACGGGTTATGGTAAATTTGATCACCATCAGATCAAAGAACACACCTGTGCTTCAAGACGGATTTATGCATATCTTTTGGAAAAAAATCTGGTTGATCCGAAACTTGTTTCCGCTCTGGGAAGATTGGTAGAATTTGTAAATGATATTGATAACTTTGCCGAAGTTAATTATCCTGACCCTACAAATGACCGCTATGACTTTTGTCTCCATCAGCTCATAACAGGATTGAAAAAAACAGTTGGAAAGGATGAAGAAATTATAAAAATAGTAAATAAACTACTAGATGGGGTGCTTGAATTATTGAGAAATAAAACAAGAGCAGAAGGTGAAATTAAAAAAGGATATGTCTTTCATTCTAAATGGGGTAAAACACTGGCAATGAATACAGGCAATGATGAAGCCGTCCGATTGTCCCAAAAATTAGGTTTTGCTCTTGTGGTAATAAAAGATCCTCAAAAAGGATTTATCCGAATCAAAACTCCTCCTAATCCACTATATGATTTAACTCCTTTATACGAAAAAATTAAGGAAAAAGATAAAACAGGGTACTGGTTTTTACATATACATAAAAATATGCTTCTAAACGGTTCATCGGTTACGCCTAATGTGACCCCAAGCCCGCTGACTCTCCAACAAGTCATTGAAATAATAAAGGGGATATAATACAATAACTAAAGAGATTCGATTACTTTCAAATAATTTAAGGAGGTGTTTATTTTATGGTTTTTATAAAACGAAAAAGTGGAGAAACTAAAGACAGCATATTCCGCAAATTCTCGCGCATGTTTATGGAAGAAAATATTGTGGATGAACTGCGTAAAAAACAGTTCTATAAAAAACCTTCTCTCAAAAAGAAGGAAGAAGCAAAAGAAAGAATTAAAATGAGAGCCAGAAGAAGAAGAGGATTTAGCAGAGGTTTTTCAAAACATCCAACGAGATAATATGATGCATATCATAGCCCCTTCAAGATATAAAGTTAACAGGAAGCGCATAAAGGTTTTTGTTGAGTCTTTATATAAGGCTTATGCTATCCCGATTGATTATCATCTTAACTGTATTTTTATAGGTAAAAACAAGATGAAGACAATCGCAAGTAAATATAAAAAAGAAAAGGTTGCTCTTCCCGTGCTTTCTTTTCCCTATAAAGAGGATGCCCCTCTAGAAGAACGACTCCTCGGAGAAATTTTTTTATGTTATCCTCAGATCGTGCTTTTGGCAGCGGAGCGAAATAAACACGTTGAAGACATGATTGATGCTATGATTAAGCATGGGTTGGAAAATTTATTGAAATAAAATGTATTATTTAACCTACCGCCCAAAAACAATTGAAGAAATAGACAATAGCATTCCTCGTGAAATAATAAAAAAAATCCTCTCAGCCAAGTCGCTTCCACATGCTTTTTTATTTGTCGGACAAAAAGGAACAGGAAAAACCTCAACCGCCCGCATTTTTGCAAAATCAGTCAACTGCCTAAAACGGGCCCCATCTTCTGTTGAACCCTGTAACAGCTGTGCAAATTGCAAAAGTATTGACCATTCCTCTTTTCCTGATGTTGTGGAGATGGATGCAGCATCAAACCGAGGAATAAATGAAGTTAAAAATCTGATCAAAGAATCCTCTTTTTTGCCTATTGCCGGAACATACCGGGTTTTTATTATCGATGAGGCTCACATGATAACAAATGACGGGTTCAATGCACTTCTTAAAACTCTTGAAGAACCTCCCGCAACGGTGATTTTCATACTTGCGACAACCAACGCGGAAAAAATACCGAAAACAATTGCATCCCGTTGTATATCGGTTGTTTTTGGTAAGGCTAAAAAGAATGAGATAATCCACATGTTAGACCGTATTGTAAAAAGCGAAAAGCTCCATATTGACACTAAAATACTGGATCTTATTGCTTCTCACAGCGATAATTCATTCAGAGACGGTGCAAAACTTCTTGAAGAACTGGTAATCCAGAAAAAACTTGAATACGACCAAGTGCAAAGTTATATAGGGGTAAGATCAAAAGATAATTTGCTTCAAATTCTTTCAATCAAGCCTCTTTCTGCATCACTGGAGTGGATATCGGAATTCTCCCAGACGGGGGGAAGTTTTAAAAATCTTATCGAGGAATTATTGAGCCAACTTCATATGCAACTGCTCTCCAAACACGACATTGATAAGATTGAAAATATAAATCTTTCATTATTTGAAATAACCATGCTTATGAAATTGCTCAATGAAGCATATATTAACCTGCGTAACACGCCTATTGAATCAATTCCCCTTGAGATCGCTGTTGTAGAGTTCTATAATAAAAAAGTAAGTAAGTAATTAATATTTAAACCTTTTTTTATGTTTAACCCACTAGGAGGACTTGGAGATATTCAAAAATTACAGCAGCAGGCTCAGAAAATGCAGGCAGCCCTTCAGCAGGAGCAGATTACTGTTGAGAAAAACGGAGTTATCATTACGATGCGCGGAGATCAACAAATTATTGAGGTAACTGTTGACGGAGTGATAGAGAATCGCGTTGCTGAGGCAATCAATGAAGCAGTAAAAAAAACACAGGAATTGGCGGCAAAAAAATTAATTGAAATATCACAACAACAATAAGCGCATGTTTAAACTTTTTTCAGGCACGTCTAATCCGTCTCTTTCGAAGGAAATAAGTAAATTGCTTGATATACCTCTTGCATCAAGTGAGGTAGTACGTTTTGAAAATTCAGAGATACGGGTAAGAATTAGGGAAGATGTAAGACATAATCCCTGTGTTCTTATTCAATCAACTTCAAATCCTACAGACACACATCTTATGGAGCTTTTCTTTTTTTCAGACGCCCTTCGACGTCAGGAGGCAAAAAAAGTCATAGCGATTGTGCCGTATTTCGGTTATGCAAGACAGGATGTCCAACACCGGACAGGTGAATGTGTGTCGGCAAACGTAGTTATCCGATTTTTAGAAGCAATAGGGCTTGCCAAAGTATATACCATAAATTTACATGATGAGGCTACTGAAGGTGTTTTTTCCATCCCTTTTAAAAATATTGATGCATTTCCCGTCTTAGCACAGGAGATAAAAAAATATATTGGTAATGTGTCTACTGATTCGGTCGGGGTAGTATCACCTGATCACGGGGGGGTAGAGCGAGCACGTAAATTTTCCGACGAACTCTTTGGCCACCAAAACCATACCATTGCTGTTGTTGAAAAAAAAAGAGACCTTCAACACATTCATCTGAGTAAGGCGCTTGATTTATACGGGGATGTAAAAGGTAAAACGGCAATTTTGGTTGACGATATGATTACCTCAGGTGGAACAATTGTCCACGCAGCACAACTTTGTTTAGAAAGAGGAGCAAAGCAGGTTTTAGCAGCTGTAATCCATCATGACTTCGGGCCTGAAGCACCATCTTTATTGCAATCTTCTCCTATAGCCCGTTTCTTTACCACAAACACTATCGCCTTAAAGGATGATCAAAAATTTGAGAAGTTGCACGAAGCATCAATTGCACCTCTTATTGCGCAAGAATTGAAGCATCTGATCTAATATTCCCTTCTGCCTTCAATGGCTTTTCCGAGTGTGCCATAATCCGCATATTCCAAATTGGCACCCATTGGTAATCCGTATGCCAATCGTGTGATTTTTACTTTCGAATTTAGACCTTTTATTTTTTTATTAATGTACATAGCCGTAGCTTCTCCTTCCATATCCGGATTTGTTGCTAAAATAATTTCATTTATTCCATCAAGTCTCTTCATTAATGGTTCAATATAAATATCATCGGGCCCTATCGAATTCAGAGGGTCAACTCTGCCGTGAAGCACATGATAAACCCCATTATAAATATTTCCAACCTCAAAAGATAATAAATCGAGCACTGTTTCAACTACCGTAATAATACCTTTGTCTCGTTTATTATCGGAACAAATAGCGCATATTTCACCTTCGGTTAAATTCAAACATGTTTTACACAGTTTAGTTCGACTTTTGAGATTTGCAATGTTGTTGCCGAAATTTTTTAATTCTTCATCGGGCATACGAAGAAGATACATGGCAAGACGATTTGCAGTTTTTTCACCGATACCGGGAAGTCTTTCCAGAAATAAAGCAATTTGTTTTAAGCTGTTGGGTAACGTTGCCATTATATTTGTATCGTCTCAACTAAAATCAAAGGTCTTCGGCCAGTTGAGGAATAAAAATATTGCTCTAAAATACCGATTACTTCTTTTTTTATTTTATTTACATCAACAAGTGTCCCTCCATGCGGTTTAAGACTCTTTTCAATAAGCTTCATGGCGCCCTCAAACAAGTCCTGACCTACTTTGTCATATACAAATCCTTTTGAAAGTATTTTTGGTCTTGTTACTAATTGGCCTGAGTTATTTAGTGCCAATACTCCTACCACAATACCATCACTTGATAAAGTTTTCCGGTCGCGCAAAATAACGCTTCCCACGTCACCCACACCATATGCATCTACGTAAATATTTCTCGTTTCAATTTTTTCGCCTAAAACGGCTTTATTTTTGCTGAACCAAACCGAATCTCCTTCCTGAAGTAAAAATACTTGTTCGCTTTTATAACCCAAGCTTTCTGCTAATTTGCGATATTCCTGTTGATGACGAATAGTACCACCAATGGGAATAAAATATTTTGGATCGGTAAATCTCATAAGAAACTTTAAATCTTCCTGCGAACCATGTCCTGATGCATGAAGCTGGTCTGCAATATCGGAATAAACCACATCAGCCCCTTGTAGTGTTAACTCTTCAATAAGCGCATATACTTCATTTTCATTCCCCGGAATAGGGTCTGAAGAGATGATCACTTTATCGCCCGGCTTTATTTTTATCATTTTATTCATCTTGTTAGCAAGTTTGGACAAAGCCGAACCATATTGCCCCTGGCTTCCGGCTACAATTAAACATACTTTATTTGGTTGAAGTGCCATTACTTCTTCTTCTTTTCCAACAAGATTGTAAGGAATAGGCAAATAGTTAATTGCTTTTGCAATTTCGGTATTCTGTTTCATGGAACGACCCATAAAAACAATTTTTCGGTTAAATTTGATGGCTGCCTCCACACATTGACGGATGCGGGAAATATTTGAAGAAAAAGTAGTCATGATAAATTTACCCTTGGTTTTTCGCATAGTGTCCTCAAAAGTTGCACCCACTATAGCCTCAGATAAAGTCAATCCTTCCCTTTCACTTCCCAATGCGTCAGACAATAAACATAAAAGGCCGTCATGTCCTGCTTTTGTGATTTCATAAAAGTCGGGTGGAGCGCCATAAGGGGGGGTTAAATCAAGTTTAAAATCTGGCCCATGATAAAGAGAACCTATCGGAGTTTTGATGAGAATATGTGTTGCGTCCGGAATCGAATGGGTAATACGAATAAATTTCACGCGAAAATCTCCAAATGTGTACTCTTTATCATAATCAACACGGTTTACCCGAGCTGCTATATCAAATTCCTTGAATTTATTTTCGATAAATGATGCAGTTAAATTGCTGGTAAAAATCTCAGGACTTCCTAAATTTTTATAATGATAGGGAAGTGCGGAAGTGTGATCTTCATGCCCGTGTGATACGAGAATAGCCCGGATTTTGTCCACTTTATCTTTAAGGTAAGTAATGTCGGGAATAACAAAGTCTACTCCCAGTTCTTTTTCCAAAGGAAATCCGATACCACAGTCAACAATAATTATGTCTTTGAGTAAATCATCCTTATAAAGTTCATACACATACATGTTTTTAGTAACACCAACAACTCCTCCTAGTGGAATAAAACGCAGTTTAAATGTTTCCATATTAAAATAATGAATTCGCTAAAAAGTCAAATTGAATAATAGGTTTATTATAGCATTTGCTATACTTTAGTGATGAAGAAAGCTGTAAAAAAAATTACCAAAAAATTAATCATGGAAGCGCTTGAGGAAATAATGGACCCTGAGATCCACATCTCCATTGTTGATCTTGGTTTAGTATATAAAGTAACAATCCAAAAGGAAAAAATACACATCCTGATGACTTTGACGACAATCGGATGTCCTCTTTTTACCGTTATTGAAGAGGATGTAAAAAATAAAATAATCGGTTTAGGAGCAAAAGAAAAAAATATCAAACTTGAACTTACTTTTGATCCTCCATGGGGAATGGAGAGGATAAGTGAGCGGGGGAAAGCAATGATGGGTATTTAAAATACTATATGGCAAATAAAGGATTTATCGCAGACACATTTGAAAAAGCACTTGAAGCAGGCCAAAGCATGGCAAAGGGGGGGGTTAAGCAAATCAAACAAACGTTTGATCCGCTTAAAATGGTAGAGGGAGCAATGGGTAAAAATTCCTCAATGGATCTTCAATCACAAATGAAAGAAGCGCAGGGGAAAAAACAAGATAGCACTCCTTTGAACTTTGATAAACTTCAAAAGTCATATGATGGCCAGGATAAGGCTAAAGCCGATGCTTTCAGAAATCGCCTTTTCCAGATGGTAAAAAGTGGAGACGAAAAGGTTTTAATGGAAAAAAAGCAAAAAGAAGAAGAAAAAAAGAGATCAATTGTGTGGGAAGATCAGGAAAAAAGGAGGAAAGAAGCTGAAAAACAACGACAGGAACAGGCAGGAGGAGCACCGGCCGGAAAAGAGAGAAAAAGCATCCTAGGAGGAAAGAAGAAAAAGGCGCAAAATCCTGCGCCAGCTGAAATAAAACCTTCAACAGGAAAACAGTAGGGAATTTTATCCGCTATAATATGCTCATACGGAGTGTAGTTCAGATGGTAGAACACGCGGTTCGGGACCGCGAGGTCGTGGGTTCAAGTCCCGCCACTCCGACCACGATTAATACTTCATATTTGTCTTTAACCTCATAATTTTGTAAAATAGTATATGGATTTTTCGCTACTTACCTATAATACCCTTTTTGGGGACGCGCTTTTAGGCTTGAAAAAAATATGCAACAATCAGCATCCTGATATCATTTGCCTCCAGGAGGTTGAAACAAATACACAAGCCTTTAAAGCAATTGAAAAGCTTGGGTATAAACTGGCCGATTACTCAAACGCATTCATCAAATACGGCCGCATCTATGGTGTGGCCACTTTCTACAACAACGAAAAATTTACTCTTCATGACACTAAGATTATTTTCCTGAAGTTTGGCTTTATGGAATTTCTTGCTTACATTATGAGGATTTTCCGGACCGGCAACAAACCAAGAACGGTCCTTAAAACAGAATTTATCTGTAATAAAAATAAAGAAAAAGTTTCTATCTACAACATACACCTTTCAACTTACGGCACCAATAGTTTACGCCAAAAACAAATCATTACCACGCTCAACGATGTAAGAGAAGCGGATGACGGACGCGCCACTATCATAACAGGGGACTTCAATTATCCCTATGGAAGAAAAAAACTTGAAGAACTTATGAAAGAATATGAAATGAAAGAAGCGACAAATAAAATTTTATTTACGACCGAAGGATCTCTTATGCACTATAGTTTTTTCGAAAAAATTCTCGGCAGCATACTTTTTAAATTTTTTAAACATAAATTAAAATTGGATTACATTTTTTATAAAAATTGCGTTTCACTTTTAGCAAAGAAAGTTGATGTACAATATTCTGATCATTATCCCGTATTTGCCGTATTTAAATTAATAAAATGAAAGTCTATAATACCTTGTCAAGAAAACTTGAGGAATTTACTCCTCTTCAAAATAAGAAAGTTTCTTTTTACCAATGCGGACCTACCGTATACTGGGTGCAGCATATCGGCAATCTCCGTGCGATGACATGGGCCGATTTAATAAGAAGATCCTTTTTATATCTCGGTTATGACGTAGTATTTGTACGGAATTATACCGATGTGGGTCATCTTGTGTCAGATGAAGACACGGGTGAAGATAAGATGGAAAAAGGAGCTAAACGTGAAGGACTTACACCACAGGCAATTGCTAATAAATATATAAAAATCTTTGAAGATGACACTTCCTCACTCAATATACTTGAACCAACCCATAAACCAAGAGCGACTGAATATATTAAGCAAATGATTGAAATGATCAATAACCTAATTGAAAGTAAACATGCCTATGTAACCGAATATGCAGTATATTATGATGTCTCGTCATTTCCGGAATATAATGAACTCAATCATCAAAAAATAGATTTTAATAAAAAAGGGTTGGGAAAAGGAACAGTTGAAGATACCCAAAAAAAACACTTTGCCGATTTTGCGTTATGGTTTTTCAAAAAAGGTGCACATAAAAACGCTTTGCAAACATGGGACTCACCTTGGGGAGAAGGATTCCCGGGGTGGCACATAGAATGTTCGGTTATGTCAAAATCACTTTTAGGAAACACTATTGATATTCATATGGGAGGAGTTGAACATATTTCTGTTCATCATACCAACGAAATTGCACAAAGCGAAGCGGCCAATGAGGTAAAATTCGTAAATTATTGGCTTCATAATGAACACCTTAATGTTGACAATGCCAAAATGGCAAAATCACAAGGGACCGGCTTTACTTTGCAGGAAATTAGAGAAAAAAGATTTGACCCTATGGATCTCCGCTACTTTTTTCTTCAGGCCCATTACCGGTCAAAACAAAACTTTACCTGGGAGGCACTGAGTGCAGCCAAAGAAGGATATGCTCGTTTAAAGGATATTGTCCTTCATTTGAAAAATGATCCCCCGAGTAGTATCCAAATAAATGATTATCAAAAACAATTTATTGATTTTATCTCAAATGATTTTCAAATTTCTCAAACCTTGGCTCTTTTATGGGATATGCTTAAGTCTGATTTAAATTCTTCAACTAAGCTTTATCTTGCCGCGGACTTTGATCGTGTTCTGGGATTAAATCTGTTAGAAATGAAAAATGATGTTATTCCTCAGGAAATAATTGATCTTGCAGAGCAGAGAAAAATTGCAAAAATAAATAAGGATTTTAAAACTGCAGATATTTTAAGAATGAAAATTGAAGAAAAACAATACACGATCGAGGATATAAAAGGAGATGTAGAATACCGGATCAAAAAAAAATAATCTTACCCTTGAACTTTGGCCCTAGATTGTTGTAATATGAAGATATCCATGAAAAAAACTATTACCTATATTGCATTGTTTTTTTCTTTACTTTTTTTTACAACAAACATACACGCGGCAGCAGGTGATGAATATAATGAACGGTGGATGTGTTTGAAGGCTACCCGTGCACAAGATGATCCTGCCATCCCTAAATATCCTGATTACGTTTACCCGGGCGGAGATGTAACAAACATGAACGATGCGCAAAGAGCTCAGTTTCTTGCAGACGTGGAAGCGCATCCCCAACGATCTTTACAAACACATGGTGCCGTTATACGTGTGAACGATGATCTCAATTATCGACCGGCTCCAAATGCAGATACATATATTGTCACCTGTATTATCCCGCCGAAGGAGCTTGTAGCTCTCATGCCGCAAACTTTCATTGATAGCCTGCCTGGAAAAAAGGTACCGTCGGAAGTTTGCACCACCGGTGATAAAGATACCGACATGATGATTTGGAATAATGACCGCCACGGTTTATTGGAACAGCTTTGGTCAGTTAAGGACAATTTTTGGGGCTTCACGGGATATAAAGGCTATCGGTTCCTTGGATATTATAAAATGAATCTGAAAGACCCTTTGAGACCAACCACACATACCCCGATCAGACTTCTTGAGGGAAAAGAAACCAATACTAAATTTAAAACTGATGCACAAGGCAAATTGATTGACGGGGACTTTGTATATGCCGATGCAACTGTTTTTCCGACAGAACGTAAATTTCTGTCATATAACCGTCTTTCAAAAAACGCACAGGTACACGGAGGAACTGTCGGCGGACTTCAGCAGGACAAGCTTGATTTTGAATTTGTTACTGCAAACAAAGATTGCGCGACCATCTCCTGGGATCCGTTTGGAGTTGCCTTTGACGCCAAAACCCTTGAACCTATCCCTTTTGGACAGATGACTCTTCTGGTTAAGGGATTGGCGGGATTTAAACAACTTGAGCCGGAAATGGTACCGGGAGGATATATACAAAATCCTTATCCTCTTATGGAGGACGGTTACTTCAGTTTCGTGGTTCCCGATGGTACTTATAAATTGCAACCCACCATTACCGGATACAAATTCCCATCCTCAAAAAACATACTTAATGCAAACTATTCAAAAATTTATTCCGACATTTATTATGGTGAGGACATCGTGCAAAAAGGTGCAATGCAACACCGTGATATACCAATGGAACCAGTGAACTTCCCCAATGGAAAAACTTACCCGGCTAAATTAATGGGGCTTTTTCAAACAGTTGATTCTGACGGGAAAATTACTCTTGATGGACATGTATCACATCCCTTTGCGCGGGTAAGTGCTTTTTGTAAAACACCTCAAGGCAATAAAGGAACTACGAATGTCAGCCAGCAGGCTGAAAAAAACGGCAAATTTAAAGTCGTGTTTGATCCAAAAGTTTGCGACCAAAAAAAAGGTGAAATGTACGGAATTGTCGAAGTTGCTTCAATTGACTTAACCAAACAATTCAATACCCGTTCATTTTTTGACAACATTTGGTCCTGGATTATCGGTAAAGAAGCACAAGCAATCGTCATGCCTTCCACCTATACCTTTGACCCCATATTAAACCACGTTGAAGGATATGCATACGATGAACAAAATAAAATCCTTCCCGAAACAACTGTCGGAATTTATGCAATAGGGGACCGCAATCCTTATCGCACTGTCATAACGGATAAAAATGGCCGCTTTACCTTTACTAGTAATCAGATTCCCAATTCACCCTATGAACTTAGATATACTGATAAATCAGGTAAGGTTGTGACAACTACCACAACCCGTTTTATAGCTCAAAATATTAATGCAATCCAAAAAGAAAACATTGATCTGTATTCTTTAAATACAACATCCAATCCTGCCTCAGGAGAAGCGGTTTCTACACCATCAAATGGCAAACCGGAAATTACATCGTCTCTTTCTTCACAATCAACGTTAAGCAACTTATCATCCTCTGTGGCAAACGGCACTGAAAATATGATAAAAAAACAGTTAGTAACCATTTTGGCTGTACTGATATTAATCAGTATTGTCGGAGCAATTGCAGTAATAATAATCCTGAAAAAAAGTAAAAACGAGTCCACAATGCCCAATTAAATTATTATAATATTACTATGAGGCGTTTTTTTTTGTTTCTAGTTTTTTTTTTGGTTTGCCTAACAGTAACAAGGCAGATTCATGCAGCAGATGCATACAATGAACGCTGGACTTGTCTGGATGCTACGCTTAGCACCTTGGATAAAACAATTCCTCCTATTGCCGCGAACGCAGGTGCACCTTATCAAAAATACACTCACAGTGCGACATTAAAAACTAAAGGAACAGGTAATAACCCCCTTCCTAATGCCGATACCTACATCGTTGAGTGTGTCCAGATCGCAACAACTCTTGTCATCCCTGAGGCGGTAAAAAAAGAATTGAATTATCAAATTCCCAAAGAGGTTTGTACCACCGGAAATTCGGAAACTGATATGTTTATCTGGAATAACGACCGGCTAAAACTGGTACAAAAATTGTTTTCAGGATGGGATCATTACAAAGGATGGGATTATTTGGGATACACCCCTGACGGATATTATAAGTTTGATTATGCTACCAAGCTGCAACCGGAAAATACCACTCATATCTTTAAAACTGATGAAAAAGGTGATTTTAAAACAGGCCCGTTTGCATATGTAAACTACATTTTGGGTGCCGCTGAGAGAAAATTTATGGCATATAACCGGTTTGCAAAAGATCCAAGCAATAGTGTGGGCGGAGTAGGCGGACAACAGCAGGGAATACTTGAATTTGATTTTGTAACGGCCAATAAAGACTGTGTTAAAATTTCATGGGATCCATACGGAAAGGTATTTGACAGTCAAACACTGGAGCCCGTTCCCGGAGCCCAAATTGCACTTCAGATAAATAAGTCGGGGACATATGTTCCGGTAACAAACGATGATGTTCCGAGTAAATTTATCGAAAATCCCTTTACGGTAAAAGAGGATGGTTACTTTAGTTTTATTGTTCCGGACGGAACATATAAATTGACTGTTAATGTACCCGGATATACATTTCCAAATACATCAGCTCCGATTGATCCGAATTATCAACATATTTATTCAGATTTATATCACGGAGAAGACATTGTCCAAAAAGGCAAAATGGTACATAAAGACATTCCCGTTGATCCGATTGCAACTACAACCAAACAAAAATATGCGGCAAAACTTATGGGCGTTTTCCAAACGGTTATGGATAACGGAAGCACTATTGTTGACGGTCAGGTCTCCCATCCTTTTGCAAAGATCAATGCTTATTGCAAAACAACAACCGGAACAAGAGGAAAATTAAATAGATCCGTTCAGGCTGATAAAAATGGGGATTTCAAACTTACTTTTGATCCCAATCTCTGCAATCAAAATCAGGGAGAAATGTATGCCATACTTGAAACCGAATCAATCGATCTTACGGGTTCACTTACCGTACAATCTGTTTTTTCACGATTTTTTTCTTGGATCACCAGGCAGAAAGAAGTTAAAGCCGCCTCATATGTTAACACATATACCTTTGACCCTATATTAAATCAGATGGAAGGATATGCCTTTGATGAACGGGGCGAGGCAATACCTAACGCAACTGTCGCAACATACGCCATCGGAGACACTAATCCTTACCGTACCGTATCTGCAAATAATGAAGGCCGTTTTTCATTAGCAACAGATCAGTTTCCCAATGCGCCCTATGTATTGAAGTATTCTAACAAAGGAAAACTTATTACCACATCAACATCGCGGTTTATTTCACAAAACATTTCAGTTATAAAACAGGATCATATTGATCTGTATACCCGTTCAAAAGAAACACCGTCTTTGCTAACAGCTAATAATTCTTCATCGCCGAAAATTTCTCCTGCGAATTCAAAAACAAATTCTGTTTCTGATATTTCAGGTAATAGCTCAATAAAATCAATGCCACTTGCCTCCAAAAGTACACCTACCACAAACTCTGCCTTAAAAAACCAAATTATAACTCTCATAATTTTAATGCTGGTAATTGGTATCGTCGGAATATTTATTGCTCTCTATATTCTGAAAAAAAAGTAGTCCTTTTACAGCTATGCACTATGGTTATTTTTACTTTTTTATAGTATCTTATATATAGGTATACAAATCGCAATTACCTATGAATTTGAAACACGCTTTTTTTATTACTCTATTTTCTTTCCTCTTCTTAGCCTCAACTCATGTTTATGCTGCCGCAGGTGATGAATATAATGAAAGATGGACCTGTCTTGCAGTAACACGCACTTATGAAGATAAAAACATCCCGGCAGTAGACCAAAAAGAGTGGGCAAAGTTTGTGAGATGGGTTCATAGCGCTGAATTGTCCACTAAACCAACTACCCTCGATAAACCGCTTGCAAATTCAAATACTTATATAGTCGAGTGTCTGCAAATTCCAACCAATCTCAATATTCCTGCGGCAGTGAGAGCTGAATTAACTGCCAACGGCGGAAAAATACCGACAGAAGTGTGTACAACCGGAGACTCTAATGTTGATAAATTTATTTGGAATAATGATCGATTTGCGACAGTGATTAAACTTTTTTCTGCGTATGGACAAAATGGTATAGGGTATGAGTATCAAGGATATTATAAGGAAGATCTTGTCAGTAAATATGAACCAGAAAGCACAAATCATTATGTAACTACAAATGCCAGCGGGGACTTCCCCATGGGAAAATTTGTGTATGCCAGCGATACATGGACCGGTACGTTTGTGGTTGATCGGAAGTTCATGGCATACAACCGCTTTGCAAAAGGTGACGGTCTTAATGTTGCAGGTGCCGGAGGCCAGCAGCAAGGGAAACTGGAATTTACTTTTGAAGGAGCCAATAAAAATTGCGTAAAAATTGCCTGGGATCCGTACGGAACTGTTTTTGATACTCAAACTCTTGAACCGGTCCCCGGTACGGCTGTTGCCCTTTATACAAATCAAGGCGGTGTATTCAGGCTTGTAAATGATCAGGATGTTCCCGGAGGATTTATACAAAATCCCATGACCACAAAAGAAGATGGATATTTCAGTTTTATTGTGCCTGACGGGACATATAAATTAGCTGTCTCAGCAACTGGTTATACGTTTCCCACCACACAAACAACACTTCAATCAAATGCTCACGTAATTTATTCTGATTTTTATCATGGTGAAAACATAGTCCAACAAGGTGCTATGGTCCATCGGGATATCCCTGTTGATGCCCCGTCTTCAAATGTCACTCAAAAATATGCGGCAAAACTTATCGGTTTATTCCAATCTGTTACTCCTGATGGAAACACTATTATCGACGGTCGCGTTTCACATCCATATGCTAGAATTAATGCCTACTGCAAAAAAACAGATGGCACCAAAGGATCACTTAATACTACCCTTCAGGCAGACAAACACGGTCAATTCAAACTTATCTTTAATCCATCCAAATGTAATGAAAATACGGGAGAAATGTATGCAATAGTTGAGGTTGAAGCAATTGATTTAACCAGATCTTTGACGGTTCAAAATCTATATGACAAAATAATTGCGTGGATACTGAATAAAAAAGATGTTCAGGCAGCTCTTGTACCCATTTCATACAGCTTTGATCCTATTTTAAATTATGTTGAAGGATATGCAAAAGACAGTACTGATACTTCCTTACCCGGTGCCACTGTAGGCGTATATACAATTGGAGACAAAAATCCATATCGTACCGTTAAGGCAGATTCAACGGGTAGATTTGCATTTAACTCAGACCAACTTCCAAAAAGCCCTTATGAACTAAAATATCAAAATACGCTCGGTGCTTCCACAAGAGTAAGCACAACTAAATTTATTGTTCAAAATTTGCCAACCATCCAAAAAGAAAAAATAGATCTGTACTCCGAAAAACTGAGTCCCGTTCCCACCCCAGCTCCTAATATATCCCAACGGGGTACTACATCAGAATCCTCATCTAACAACTCAAGTTCCAATATCATCCGTAGTTCCTCAGACAAATCGTCTTTACCGACATCTAAAACCATTTCATCCACAGACATGCAAAACAATGCAGTAAAAAATCAAATTATCATAATGATTATAATTATGGTTCTTATCGTTGGAGTCGGCGGGATGATTGCTTTGTTTATGCTTAAAAAACAAAACACTCCCACTTCATTTTAAAGTTTTCGGGTTATCTTACCGTAGCCGAACACAAAAAGTGCAGCTGTTGTCATTATGCCTCCATACAAAAACGCTGAAGACGGATGTACATTGTTCCATAAAACTCCTGCAATAAATGATGCAAGGAATTGACAAACGGCCGTTCCCGTCTGATATATTCCGAAATACGTTCCCGATTCCCGTTCAGTAATAAACTCCGATATATATGCCTTTGATACTCCATCAGTAAATGCTATATATATGCCATAAATAGGAAATAATACCCACACCCACCATGAGGTGGTGATAAAACCAAACGCAAAATACACAGCGGCAAAAACAATAAGTCCCATTCCAAAGACTTTTCTGGCTCCTATTTTGTCGGCCCATATACCGGCCGGAGTAGAGACTAATGTCTGCACAATGTTATAAAGCACATAGGCTAAAACAACAAGTGTCGTAGTTAATCCCAATTGTTTTGACCGAAGTATTAAAAAGGCGTCAGAACTATTACCAAGAGCAAAAAGCATACTTACGACAAAAAAAAGTTTTAATGACGGATTTATTTCTTTCCAGGAAATATGAATAATATTTTTCTTTGCTCCAGACTCGGACGAATCTGGTTTTTCTTTCACAAAAATCATCAATAATACCACGCCTATCAATGCGGGTATAAAGGCAATAACAAATGTAAGTCTCATGTTTTCTTTTAACAAATGCATAAGTAGAAGTGCTAAAAGAGGACCAATAACCGCTCCAAGTGAATCCGTTGCCCGGTGAAAACCGAAAATAAATCCTTTGTTTTCCTTTGTCGTATTCTGCAAAAGCAAAGCATCCCGGGCCGATGTCCGTACTCCTTTGCCCATCCGGTCAATAAAACGTGCAAACAAAACAAAGGGCCACATAGTGGCAACCGCAATAAGAATTTTTGATATTGCACCCATTCCGTATCCGAATACCACAAAAATTTTCCGTTTATGGATTGTGTCAGACCAGAATCCTGATAGAAATTTGGTAAAACTGGCAGTAGCCTCAGCCAATCCCTCAATTAATCCCACCACGGTCACGGGAGCACCAAGTACTGCGGTTAAAAAAATCGGCACAATGGGATAAATCATCTCGGATGCAATATCATTAAACAGGCTGACCAAACTCAGATACCAAACATTGGGAGGAATTTTTCGGTCATTATCGTTTTTCATAATTACCTATTATAATATAGAAATTATGCAGGAAACAAATGTCCAACAACATGTTGAATGGCAAAAACCACAGACATTAAGAGGTTTATTTGACCAAGTCACTTCAAATTGGAAAGACCAAGGCCCAACTCAGGGACATATCAGACCCCTTGAAAAAGGAGGACCTTTTTTACAGTTGCAATTACATAAGACAGTTGCAGCAAATGACAAAAAAACTGTTTATACACTTGATGAGTTTAACAGGGCAGCAGAAGAAAGAAGGCAGATTGAATTAACTATTGGAGATGATGGTTCAGAAACTATTAAATACCGTGAATCAGACCGTTACTCTCCTGAACTTGTTGAAAAACAACTTAGTGCTGAAGGCATGGCAAAGCTTACCCACGATGTTATTGCCCGAAGCCGATGGGGCAGAGAACAAAAGTTTAATCCGTATGGTTATTTGGACATGGAGCAGATTTCACAAGGTAAACTTTTTAAAGAACTAGGACTCTTAGGGTACGACATACCGCCTGAAGTGTTTGAGTCAGTTCAAAAAAGTCAATGGTTTACCATCGACAACGGAAGAGTGGTGGTGGAAATAAGAAATCCCGATGTTCTTTCAACAACCCGAACGGGGGGAATGCGCATCAGCGACGCTGATGATACTATTTTTAGCGCCACAAATTGGCATAAACAGGAATATGAACAGCTGGCAACAAGCAAAGAACTTCAGGCAAGAAACATACACATCACAGCAGATCAGGCCAAACAAATTTACGAAATGTCAAAAATTACCGTAAAAGGTAAAGCCGAAAAAGAACCAAGATACACGCCACGTTTAAACATAGCCCTCCTCTCCCTCTATGGCCGTGCAATGGAGTTTGGTGGAAAAACGAGCCAGCCAGGCATTTGAAGAAGTCAAAGCTGAAATTGCAAAGTTAAAAACCCTTCCTGATGATCAAAAAGAAAATGCGGTAATGTCCTACGAGATTGATAAAAAAGACATATTAAGAATTTTTAACAGTAATCCGTTAGCCAATCATCTCCATGAAGATTATCTGGATGATTTTATCAGAGGAACCAGTCCTCAGGATATCCGGGTTGTCGCAACAAGGGGGGCAATTGAAGGTCCGTTGGGTCAGGTTCATAAAATGCACCAAACTAAAATTATGGACCGAGTTGTTGATGTCCCCAGAGATGACGGTACACCGCAAATTGACCAGAACAGAATCGATATGGTTATCTATACAAACGATCTTAAGGCTGAGGCCATGACACTTGTTCCTCAATTATTTCCTTATCTGGCCGAAAGAAGTACATGGATTTATGATGACAATCAGGAAGAGTTGCAGGATTATTATAAATACGCATTACAAAATCACATTAAAAAACTCGAAATATTCAGAGTCAGACATTTTGGTGCAAAAAGATCTCCAAAAAAATTTGATATGCCTAAAATTATTTCACGCGCAACAGGTAAAAAAACGTATGATGTTCCTCTTTCAAGGAAAGAGAAAATGCCGCGAACAAAAAAAACAGTCTATGATCAATATCAGCCTGAAGAGGGTTGGACTGACAGCGATGTCTTTTGACTTTTTTTTGAAATTTGTTTATAATAGTAACTTCATTTTTATGATGACCAAAGGACAGACAGAAGATGCGCTTGCAAAGGCTTTTATACAGTTTTATGTAAAAAAGCTTGGGTTTGGACCGAAGGAAGCACGGGTATATATAGTTGCGGACATGATTATCGTGAGATTATGGGGAAGACTTCACCCGCTTGAAGACGTTCTTTTACTTGAAAAAAAAGGAGTGGAATTAGTTAAACACATACGGAAAACGTTCCAAGAGGCAACGTTCAATGAACTTAATGCTATTATAAAAAATTTGGTAGGTTGTGAGGCGATCAGTTTTCACAGTGATTCAAGCACGCGCACAGGAGAACGGTTTGAGATATTTATTTTCGATCAGAATATAGCGGACCGTTTCAAATAACTAAAAAGGGCAGTCTACATAAAACACCTTGAGGATATTCATCAAAGGAGGTTTAGGAGAAAGCCAAAAGTCTGTTTTGTTCATATTTTTTATGGAACATCAATTTTGGCGAAAATTCGCAGTTGGCTTTTTTATTGTAAACACGATTTGTGTCGTCATGCTTTTTGAGTTTTTTATATGGGGTAAACCCTATATGTCTTTATTTCTTTTTGTTTTCGGATTAACTATTATTGCAAATAAAAAATTATTCAGCAAGATAATCTTCCCCGCCAATAAAACAAAAAAAACTTCAGAGAAATGAACATGATTGCACTTCCTTCATTTGCTATAATGCTCTTATATGTCAACCATTATTCCGCGTACACTCAAAGGTTTCCGTGATTTTTTACCTGATGACATGCGTGTAAGAAAGAGAGTATTTAATGTATTTTCAAAGGTGTTTGAAAAATATGGCTATGAACCATTGGAAACACCAGTTCTTGAATACGGAGAAATATTACTTGGTAAATACGGCCCCGAGGCAGAAAAACTTATTTATCAGTTTGATGACCGGGGAGGACGCAAAGTTGCCATGAAATACGACCTCACTGTACCTTCTTGCCGTGTTTTAGCCCAATATAGTGATAAGCTGCCTCTCCCGTTTAAACGATATCAAATTCAACCGGTTTGGCGCGCCGACAATACTCAAAAAGGGCGTTTCCGTGAATTTTATCAATGCGATGCGGACACCTTCGGCACCGCCTCCATGGTGGCTGATGCCGAATTTATTCAGATGGGTCTTGAAATTTTAGCCAATTTAGGTTTTACCGGCTTTGTTGCCCGCATCAATAACCGCAAATTTATTGACGGTCTTACTCAATATGCCGGAGCAAATAGTGACCAGTTTTATAATATCTGTATTGCCGTTGATAAAATGGAAAAAATCGGTCTGGAAGGCGTCATTAAAGAAATGAAATCAAAAGGCTTAAGTCAATTTATAATCGATAAAATTGTTGAGGTTATTTCGCTAAAGGGCTCAAATGAGGAACTGGTAGACAATCTCAAAAATAAGATGAAAGATATTCCCGCTGCTCAGGATGGACTTAGAGAGTTGAAAGACTTATTTACTTATCTTAAAGCAGCCGGCGTTGAGGAATCACTGTATCAGTTTGACCTTTCCATCATCCGCGGACTTTCATATTACACAGGGCCTGTTTGGGAATTTGTTGTCAAAGACGGGGGAGTCGGATCGGTTGCAGGATGTGGTCGGTATGACAAACTTGTCGGTCTGTATCTTGGTAAGGATATACCAGCAACAGGGGGGTCGTTTGGAATTGAGCGGATCATTGAGATAATCAAAGACCGAAAACTTCTTGAAGGCAAACAAATTGAACAAGTACTTGTTACTATATTTGATCCTTCCCTCACTTCTGAATCTATTAAAATTGCCCAGCGACTGCGAAAAAGTGAGGTTGCTGCAATTCTATATCCAGATGAAACAACCAGACTGGACAAACAACTTAAATATGCCGATAAAAAAAGCGTCCGTTTTGTTGTTATAGCCGGGCCCGAAGAAATAAAAAATAAAACCGTTAAATTAAAAGATATGAAAACAGGGGAACAAACTATAGAAACATCCGAAAGCTTAATTAAAAAATTAACAGATTAACAGATCAAAGAATTGAAGTGAGATAATGGCATTTTTTGCGACTTGGGCACCATGCGACATCCCATTGAGCTAAAAATGGCATTATCGAAACGTTCATATACTTATGCTCATCAACCCAAACATTGCCATTATCGAAAGCCTTCCCGGTGTAGGAGGGGATGAATCCAAAATATGGATGAGCGATCTTCTTATGTCCTACATCAAATACTCCCAAAGACACGGATTCAAAGCCATCCCCTTAGATGAAAATATATTAAAGATAAACGGTGAAGGAGCTTATAATCTGTTTAAACATGAAACAGGCGTTCACCGCGTACAAAGGATCCCCGATACCGAGCGGAAAGGAAGGATCCACACTTCAACTGCAGTAATTGTTGTTTTGCCCCAAATTATCCAATCCGATATCAAAATTAACCCATCCGAGATCGAGTGGCAGTTTTACCGATCAGGCGGAAAAGGAGGACAAAATGTCAATAAAGTCTCCACAGCGGTCCGTCTTACCCACAAACCGACAGGTATAGTGACCACGGCCAGCCAGGAGCGGTATCAGGAAGCAAACCGTAAAATAGCCATGGATTTACTTATGGGCAAACTCTATCAGCTTGAAGAAGAAAAAAAAAGAGGGATCATGCAATCATATGTCCGCAATATTGGCACAGGGGAGCGTTCGGACAAAATACGCACCTACAATTTTGCCCAAAACAGACTTACTGATCACCGTATAAACAAAAGTTTTCACAATCTTGAAGATATCATAGATCAAGGAAAGTGGGAGAAGGTCTTTGAGGCACAAATAGAAAGTTCTGTTTAGATTGTCACAGCAGCCTAAAGTAAATTAAACCCCTTATTAGCAGAGTAAGTTACTCTCTGCTAAATGTTATCATTATCTTATACTGAGGCTTTAAACACACACTCTTGTTCAATTTAATTGATTAAACTTAGGTATGAATAAAAAAATTTCACCTTTTATAGTTTTCCGCTATCCAGACTATGCCTATATGTGGTGGGGTATATTTGTAGCACAGATTGGCGCTGAAGCCATGATTGTTGCTATAAACTGGCAGGTCTATCTTTTGACCAAATCTCCTCTTTCCCTCGGTCTTATCGGAGCTGCACGCTTTATCCCCATGCTTAGTCTCTCACTTTTTACCGGACTTGTGGCAGACACAGTTAATCGAAAAAAGCTTATATTTACTGCTCAACTGGTACTTATCTGCGTTGCATCTTGCTTAGCTATTCTTACGTTTACTCATACAATCAATCCACCTTTAATCTATCTGTTGGTTGTTATATATTCTATAGCACTTACCTTCAGTGGTCCTGCCAGACAATCCATCCTTCCTCATTTGGTACCAAGAGAACATTTTATGCAGGCAGTATCACTGAACTCACTGATCTGGCAACTGGCTACCATCATTGGGCCAGGTATTGCAGGATTTATCATTGGCTTTATAGGAGTTGGATCTATTTATTCGCTGGCAACAATCATGTTTGTGGCAGTAAATATATCCATGCTTCTTATTAAAGAACTGCCCAAAAACGACATTGTGACAGAGTTCAATCTTAAAAGCATCAAAACAGGCATATCTTTTGTGCGCAACACTCCTCTTATCTGGAGTACCATGCTTTTGGATTTTTTTGCCACTTTTTTTGCTTCATCCATGACTCTTATGCCTGTTTTTGCCAAAGACATTCTGAAAGTGGGGCCGCAGGGATTGGGGTTTTTATACGCAGCACCGGCCGTAGGCGCAGTATTGTTCGGCCTTGTTTTTTCTTCATTTCATAAAATACATCAGCAGGGGAAAATTTTGCTCACCTCAGTTGTTATTTATGGGTTATCAACGGCAATTTTCGGAATAAGTAAATCTTTTATCTTTTCACTTATCTGCCTGTTTATTGCGGGAGCATCCGACGCAATAAGCTCAATTATCCGCAATACGGTCCGCCAATTGGGAACCCCCGATCATTTGCGGGGAAGAATGACCTCAATCAACATGATTTTTTTTGCCGGAGGACCGCAACTGGGCGAAGTTGAAGCAGGAATTGCTGCCACCTTATTAGGCACACCTCTGTCTGTTGTGTTTGGAGGACTAGGCACCATCGTTGCCGTAATTGTCATGGGAATACGCGTACCAACCCTTGTCAAATACAATCATCATGATGAACTAAAATAAAAACTACTGGTAAAAATTATTCTTTATGTTATAATCAACTTTTACACCTATGAAAGCTAAGATTCATCCCACCTATTTCAATGAAGCTAAGGTTACCTGCGCATGCGGTAATACTTACACTACCGGTTCAACAAAACAGACTATAAGTGTTGACACTTGTATGAAATGTCATCCTCTGTATACGGGAGAACACCGATTTATTGATACTCAAGGTAAAGTAGAACGCTTTAAACAGAAACAAAAGCTTGCAGCTGAAATGCAGGTTAAATTGAAGGCTTCAAAAAACAAAAAAGAAGAAAAAACAGAAAAAAAATCAAAGTCCCTTCGTGAGCTCTTAGCTGAAGGCTAAAAAAGACTTGCGAAGTGTTTTGAAACTTGATATAATAACAGTTCACCAAGACCAAGGGTTGTCAGGAGACAATAAAATTAATAATTCCCCTTGCGAGACCCCGCCAAAGGCGGGGGAAAGTGAAAACCTATGGCAAACGCCGCAAAACAAACACAACTTGATAAAACAACTTCCTTTCTTAATGATTATCCCAGCTTCGCGCTTTTAAAATACGAAAAAACTACTCACACTTCTCTTGAGTCACTTCGAAAACAACTCAAAAAAACAGGATCGAAGGTTCTGGTGGTGAAAAACACTATTTTGCAAAAGGCAATTAATAAACTTTCCGGTAATAAAGAAAGTGCACATCTACGCAACGTACAAAAAGAGACAAAAGATTTGAAAGAAAACACTGCACTTTTAGGTTTAGGAACCGATTGGAGTTTGGGCATGAACGCAATCTTTACATTTTTCAAAGCAGATAAAACAGTTACTTTTAAAGTTGGATGTCTTGATAAACAAACATATGGTGAAACAGACCTTATCCGGATCGCACAACTTCCCTCTAAAGCAGAAATTGTGGCTAAAATGTTGGGAAGTATGAAGTCTCCGATTGCTCATATGACAAACGCTTTGAAATTCAACATGCAGAAATTTGTATATATTTTAAACGCCAAAGCAAAGGCAAACTAATTAATAATTCCATTACTATAGAGGAGGTGACGTAACAAATGGCAGATGTAAAATTATCAGAAAAACTTGAAAAAATCGCAAAAGAACTTGAGACATTGACAGTAGTTGAAATGGCAGACTTGGCAAAGTATTTAGAGGAAAAATTCGGAGTTTCAGCTATGCCGGTAGCCGCAGCAGCAGCTCCAGTTGCTGGTGTCTCAGCTCCAGCTGAGGAAAAGACCGTATTCACTGTTATGCTAACTGACGCAGGAGCCAATAAGCTCGCAGTCATCAAGGCAGTACGTGAGGTCCTTCCAAACTTAGGTCTTATGGATGCCAAAAAACTCGTCGAGAGTGCACCAAAAGAACTATTAAAAGACGCTAAAAAAGAAGACGCAAATGCAGCCAAAACAAAAATTGAGGCAGCAGGCGGAAAAGTTGAGTTAAAATAACGTAGTTATTTTAACGAAATCCCGATGAAAATCGGGGTCCACGAACAAGAAATCAACAAAAATCCCCGAGAAATCGGGGATTTTTTATGTATTTTATGAGATTGATACAGTAATACATCTTTACTATCCTCTATTTTTTAGCTATAATGAATCCTTATGTCAAAATCTGATGATTACGGTGCACAGTCAATAGTAGTGTTGGAAGGACTTGAGCCGGTTCGAAAAAGGCCGGGTATGTATATCGGTACAACTTCTCAAACTGGTGTTAACCACTGCTTAAACGAAATTATTGATAACTCAATCGACGAGGCGCTTGCCGGATTTTGTAAAAATGTGTTTGTCACACTTGAGGAAAACGGATATATGACTGTTTTTGATGACGGACGCGGTATTCCGGTTGAAGAAATCCCTAAGTATAAAACAAGTGCTCTTGAGCTTGTCATGACCAAACTACATGCGGGAGGGAAGTTCAATCAGGGAGCTTATAAAATCTCAGGAGGCTTGCACGGAGTAGGGGCATCTGTTGTAAACGCACTATCGGATCATTTTATCGTTGAAGTTAAACGCAATAATAAATTGTACCGCCAGGAATATAAAAAAGGTATCCCCGAATATAAAGTCAAGCAGGTAAAAGAATCTATGCTAAAGTTTCCTTTTAAAGAAGGGACGGCAATTTCTTTTTATCTGGATAAAACTATCTTTACTGAGACTGTTGAGATAAACTACACAACTTTAAAAAAACAATTGAAAGAGCGAGCATATCTCATAAAAAGTCTCGACTTTAAAATCGAAAATAAAAAAACAAAAGACAGAACCTCTTATTTTTTCGACGGAGGTATTATTTCATTGTTAAATGATCTGAACCGCGGTAAAAAAACACTTCATGAACCTATTTATATCCATAAATCCATAGAGGATAAAGAGGTTGATGTAGTCATACAATATAACGACTCAATAAACGAAAATATTTTCTCTTTTGTAAACGTCATCAACACCTATGAAGGTGGAGCGCATTTAACCGGTTTCCGCATTGCACTTACCAAAGCGATAAATACGTATGCACGAAAAGAACTCAGTGAAAAGGAAGCAGGGGACCCTCTCACCGGAGAAGATGTGAAGGAAGGATTGACTGCAATTGTATATATCAAGATGCCCTCGACCAATCTTCAGTTTGAGGGACAAACCAAGACAAAACTCGGTAATAACGAAGTACAAGCTATTGTTCAACAGGCAGTATCTGAATATCTTGATGTTTATTTTGAAGAAAATCCAAAAGTAGGTCGGGAAATTCTGGGGAAAATCCTTCTTGCTCAAAAAGCACGCCTTGCCGCAAAGGCGGCGCGTGAAGCAGTTCTCCGTAAAGGAGCCCTTGAAGGAGCAACTCTTCCGGGCAAACTTGCAGACTGCTCAGAAAAAGACCCCGCGTTGTCTGAATTGTTCCTGGTTGAGGGTAACTCAGCCGGCGGTACCGCTAAACAAGGAAGAAACCGCAGGTTTCAAGCCATTTTACCCCTTCGCGGTAAAGTGTTGAACACTGAACGGGCATACCTTGACAAAGTATTGGCATTTAAGGAAATCAAAGACCTGGTTATTGCCTTGGGTATGGGAATTGGAGAGACCATTGACTATAAAAAGCTTCGATATCACAAAGTTGCTATTATGACGGATGCTGATGTGGATGGAGAACATATCCGCACACTTCTTCTTACTTTTTTCTTTCGCCACATGCCTCAGATTGTTCAAAACGGACATTTGTATGTAGCACAACCCCCCCTATATAAAATACAGCAGGGAAAGAAAATCCTATATGCATATTCTGAAGAAGAAAAAGAAAAAGAAGTAAGTACTCTTCAAAAAGCAGGTTCTATGACTATAAACGTACAGCGTTACAAAGGACTTGGAGAAATGAATCCTGAACAGTTGTGGGAAACTACTATGAATCCGGAAAATCGTATCTTAAAACAGGTCACTATAGCTGATATGCAGGAAACCGATCATGTATTTTCCATGCTTATGGGAGACGAAGTTCCGCCGCGCAAGAAATTTATCGTTACCCATGCAAAATTGGCTAATTTGGATGTATAACATTTATAACCGTTATAAATTTTATAACTATTATGGATATTAAAAAGCTGTCAGTAGGAAAAAACCCTCCTGAGGAAGTAAACGTTCTTGTTGAAATCCCCCAGGGAAGTGCAATTAAATATGAAATGGATAAAGATTCCGGTTTTATTGTGGTTGACCGGTTTGCGTTCACCACCATGGTCTATCCTTTTAATTACGGATTTGTGCCCGGTACTCACGCCGAAGACGGAGATCCTGTAGACGTATTGGTTATCTCTACCTATCCCGTTCACCCGGGAACTGTCATTCCAGCCCGACCCATCGGAATGCTTGAGATGGAAGATGAAGAGGGAATTGATACAAAAATTTTGGCAGTTGCGACCAAAAAAGTTGATCCGTTTTATGCTGACATAGAAGATATTGACGATTTAAACGAAACAGTTAAGCAAAAAGTACAGCATTTCTTTAATCATTATAAAGAACTTGAAAAGGGTAAATGGGTTAAGACAAGGAATTTTTTACCCAAAAAAAACGCGCTTGAAGCAATTAAAAAAGGGATGAAATAATTTTCAAACTATGACAGACACCAATCAACCGACAGAACCGAAACCTATTGATCCGAAAAATATAACAACAGAAATCACCGCTGAAATGAAGCGAGCATACCTGAACTACGCGATGTCTGTCATCGTATCCCGCGCTTTGCCTGATGTGAAAGACGGCTTGAAACCTGTTCACCGAAGAATTTTGTATGCAATGCATAAATTGGGTCTTTCCTCAAGTGCACGCTTTTCAAAATCAGCAAAAGTGGTGGGAGAAGTCTTGGGTAAATATCATCCTCATGGAGATGCGCCAGTATATGAGGCAATGGCCCGTATGGCACAGGATTTTACCATGCGTTATCCTCTTATCAAAGGTCAGGGAAATTTCGGCTCAGTTGATGGAGACCCTCCGGCTGCCATGCGTTATACCGAGGTTAAATTGGCAAAAATCGCGGATGAGCTTTTATTTGATATAGACAAAGAAACAGTTGAATGGACAGATAATTTTGATGCAACACTCAAAGAACCTCTTTATCTTCCGGGTAAACTTCCCAATCTGCTTTTGATGGGAGCTGAAGGTATTGCGGTTGGTATGGCTACTAAAATTCCTCCTCATAATTTAAACGAGTTGGTTGATGCCATCTGCTGCATGATTGACAAGGCAAAAGTGGAAAACGGCAAACAAGATGTTAAAAAACATCTTGTTTTTGATACAACATCTGAGGAACTTTTTGAGTTCGTCAAAGGACCGGACTTCCCGACCCAGGGAATTATCTATGGAGCGGCCGATATAAAAGAAGCATACTTAACCGGAAAAGGAAAGGTTTTAATCCGAGCAAAGATTGAAGAAGAGGATATGGGAAAAGGTAAAATGGCTATGATTGTACGCGAATTACCTTATCAGGTAAATAAATCAAATCTTGTTGAAAAAATTGCCCATCTGGTAAATGACAAAAAAATTGTCGGTATTTCAGACTTGCGGGACGAATCGGATCGTGACGGTATACGCATCGTTATTGAACTTAAAAGAGATGCATCATATAGAAAAGTCCTGAATAATTTGTTCAAATTTACCGAACTGCAAACCTCATTCCCGGTCAATATGGTAGCCCTTGTTGATGGTATTCCGCAAACACTTTCTTTGAAAACCATTCTCGAACTTTATTTGAAACACCGAGTACACATGGTTACCCGCAGGTCGGAATTTGAGCTGCGGGAAGCAAAAAAAAGAGCACACATTCTTGAAGGATATCTAATAGCGCTTGACAATATTGACGCAGTCATTAAGGTTATCAAGCAGGCAAAAGATGAACCCGAAGCAAAAGCTAAACTCATGAAAAAGTTTGGACTTTCCGATGTCCAAACCCAGGCAATTCTTGAAATGCAGCTTCGTCGCCTTACCGGTCTTGAAAGATCAAAAATAGAAGATGAGCTTAAAATGCTCCGTGAAACCATTGCTTATCTGGAAGCTCTTCTTAAAGATATATTCAAAGTCCTGAAGGTAATAAAAAATGAAATTCTTTATCTCAAGGAAAAATACGGCGATGAGCGCAAAACAAAAGTTATAAAAAGCAGACCCGGCGAGATTACCGACGAACAACTTATTGAAAACAAAGAAGTTATCGTAGTTCTGACAAAGGAAGGATATATTAAGCAGGTACCCCGTGAAACATTCCGCGTACAAAACAGGGGAGGAAAGGGCGTGTCAGGTATTGAAACCAAAGAAACTGATAATGTATACAACATTACAACGGCCATGACTCACGATGCCATATTGTTCTTTACCAATATGGGAAGAATTTTCCAAAACAGAGTCTGGGACATTCCGCAAGGATCTCGTATATCAAAGGGGAAAGCTATCGTAAATCTTCTCACGCTTCGCCCTGAGGAAAAAGTTACTTCCCTGTTAACGTATGCCACAACAGGTACATCGAGTAAGTCATTCGTGTTTATGGCAACAAAACATGGAACAGTCAAAAAAACACCTTTTGAAGACTTTGCCAATATTCGTACCAATGGTATTGTCGCTATCCGACTGGAAAAAGATGATGAGCTTTTATGGGTCAAAATGACTGATGGAGGTATGAATGTCCTTCTCACTACCCATCAAGGAAAAGCTATTATATTCAAAGAGTCTGAAGTCAGACCTACAGGAAGAGCGTCAATTGGCGTTCGGGGAATTGAACTCAAACCCGGAGATGAAATAACATCTTCAGATGTCTTTTCAAACACAGAATTTAAGAAAAACATCTTTGTTATTGGTAAAAAGGGTGTAGGTAAAAAAACCAATCTTTCTCTATTCAAAGGTCAACACCGAGGAGGTAAAGGAGTAAAAGTAGCCTCAGTTGACGACAAGATCGGTCAAATTGTGTTTGTACAGATTATAAATCCCGAAGATACAACCGTCATTATCACCAGTACACACGGTCAGACAGTCAAAATTCCCCTTGAATCTATCCCTCCCCGTTCCCGCTCTGCCAAAGGAGTGATACTCATGCGTTTCTCTCAAAAAGGGGATGAGGTTGTAAGCGCGACTTTAGTTTGATATAATTGGCTAAACAAATGATCATTCCTTGCAAACAAATAGCACAGGAACTAGAGATTGAGCTTAAAAAAGAGGTAATAGCCTTGAAAAAGAAGAAAAAATCCATCAAATTGGTAGTATTTCTTATCGGTTCGGCTCCCGACCAACTTTCCTTTGTCAAAATCAAGCAAAGCACCGCACACAGACTCGGCATTAAGTTCCAGTTTATCAACCTTAAAACACCCCCTCCTTTTGAGAAATTTGCCCGTCTTATCAAGGAAACTTCCCACGACCCCGATACAACCGGCATCATCATCCAACAACCGCTTCCTTCTCAGCTTTCAACAGACTCGATTTACGATTTTATTGACATAAAAAAGGAGATTGAGGGACACCGCAGAAAAACTGAGTTCTATTCACCACTAGGCTTGGCAGTTCTTACCCTTTTGAAACATCTTTACTTGAACCCGAAAATAGATAAAAAACTGTTTGTTGATATGAAAAAAGATCTCAATGGCTTAAAAAAAGCCCTTAAACACAAAAAGATCGTCATCATTGGACGAGGCATCACCGGAGGCAAACCGGTCGGAAAAGTGCTGACTGATGCCAAGATCAACTTTGTCTCCACCAATGCGCAAACTATTAATCCCCAAGATTATTACAAAGAGGCTGATATTATTCTGACTGCTGTTGGTAAAAAAGTTCTTACTTCTGAAATGATAAAAAACGGGGCTGTTCTTATCAATATGGGTCTCAGAAAAGAAAGTGGTAAATTAAAGGGCGATTATGACGATAAAGAAGTCAAAGATCTTGCCTCTTTTTATACCATCACACCCGGTGGCATCGGCCCACTTGATGTATTGTATCTTTTCAAAAATCTTATTGACGCTGCCCACATGCAAAAGTAAGTTGTTTTTATTGCTCCATGTCAAAGATAATCATAATTACCGGTCCCTCTGCAACGGGTAAAACCAATCTTGCCCTCAAGTACGCAAAAAAAGACAATGGAGAAGTAGTGAATTTTGACTCCCGTCAGATATATAAATATTTGGACATAATAACCGGCAAGGACAAGCCCGACAATCTGCATATTTGGCTGTATGATCTTGTTGATCCTAAGGAATATTTTTCATCGTTTGATTTTACAAAGACGGCAGTAAAAACTATAAAGGATATTTTGCAAAGAAAAAAAACACCCGTCTTGGTTGGAGGAACATATCTGTACCTGTATCATTTACTTTATAAAGTGGAAACAGAAAATATCCCTCCAAACTTGAAACTTCGAGAAGAGCTCAATTCCAAAACAACATTATTGCTGCAAAAAAAACTTACCCGGGTTGATAAACAGCTTTTTGAGAGTTTAAATGAAAGCGACAAACAAAATCCCCAAAGACTTATACGTAAAATAGAGATTGCAACCTTTTACAAAAAAAAAGGTAAAAGAGTTCCCACAAAAATGAAATTTGCTTTAAATGGTTTTTTTAAAGATAAAGAAATAGAGTTTGTCGGATTAAATTATAAAAATCGGGACGAGATGTTTCATGCTATCAAACAAAGAGTTGATAAACGATTGGAGCAAGGTGCGCTTGATGAGGTAACAAATCTTTTGGAACAAGGATATACCGAGAATGATCCAGGAATGAAAACAATCGGGTATCAGCAAATCATATCTTATCTAAAAGGCGAAATTACTAAGCAGCAGGCTATTGATCTGTGGACCTTAAAAGAATTCCAATACACAAAGCGTCAACTGACTTTTATGAAAAAAGACCCGCATATAAAATGGATTTACGTTTAATCCATGTGACAGTGAAGATCATGATATTTTTTGCGACTTGGGCAAAAATATTATGATTTCTTAAACATCTTCATGAAGGCTTCTTTGGAGATCTCCACACTTCCGACTGATTTCATAAGTTTTTTTCCTTCTTTTTGTTTTTCCAAAAGTTTTCTCTTACGTGAAAAGTCTCCACCACCGACCATTTTGCCCTTGTGCATGAGAACATTCTTGCGGAATGGAGAAATACGCTCCGAGGCCAAAATTTTGCCCTTGTACTGGGCCTGTATGCGTATATCAAACTGCTGACGATGTATCACATCCCGCAGTTTTTTAGTAAGCTCTTGCCCTCGCTTCATAGCGCGTTCTTTTACCACCACTTCTGAAAATTCATCAATAGGTTCCATATTCAAAAGCAATTCAAGTTTATCCGCATCAACGTGTTCATACCTCAAAAATTCCCAGTCAAGTGATGCATATCCGCTAGTCACACTTTTCAAATTATCAAAAAAGTCTGAAATCATCTCAGACATAGGGATTTCATAGGTCAGGGAAACCTGATTTTTATTATCCATAGTGATGAATGTTGCCCGATAATCATCGCACAATTTCATGATTGCCCCCATGTACTCCTCAGGAGTGAGGATAAGAATTTTTGCATACGGCTCATAGAATTCACCGTTTTCCATTTTGTACTCAACTTGCGGGGGAGTAAGGACGATAGATAGCTCATATTCCCGCTCAAGCCGCTCGCGTACTACATCGGCATGCAGTAAACCTAAAAACCCGACGCGGAATCCTGCTCCGAGGGCTTTACTGTAGATCGAGGAAAACTGGAGAGCTGAATCATTCAGGTATAATTTTTCCAACGCTTTTTTTAACTGCAAATAATCATGTGTGTCTGTAGGAAAAACTGAAGCATACACCATCGGCTTTACCTTTTTATACCCGGGTAGCGGTTCAGTTATCACGCGGGCCTCACCCATGGTGTCTCCGATTTCAACGGTATGAATGTCTTTTAGATTGGTAGCAACATACCCTATGTCCCCGTATGATAACTCCTCAGTTGGGGAAAGGTCCGGCTTAAATATCCCTGTTTCCAATACTTTGAATGTTTCCATCGTATGTACCATCTTCACTTCTTTTCCTTTTCTGATACTTCCGCTTATTACACGAATAAATGCAATAACTCCTTTGTGGGAATCATAATATGAATCAAAAATAAGTGCGGTTAATTTATCGTCCTTTTCCTCATTCCGGTGGCTCTTCTCGTCATTCCGGCGAAAGCCGGAATCTATATGATCCTGGATCCCGACTTGCGTCGGGATGACGTTGCCTTTTGGCGCTGGAATTTTCTCTACCACTGTTTTTAATAATTTTTCTACATTTAATCCTGTTTTGGCTGAAATTTCAAATATTTCATTTTCATCAATCCCTAAAAAATCTTTCAGTTGCTTTTTTGTTTTTTCAACCTGCGCATTTGCCATATCAACCTTATTCACCACAGGAATAATCACCAGATTTTTTTCAATTGCCTTGTAGGCATTGGCAATTGTCTGCGCCTGAACTCCCTGCGTGCAATCAACCAAAAGTATGACTCCTTCAACGCAAGCCAAAGTCCGGTCAACTTCGTAGGAAAAGTCTACATGCCCCGGAGTGTCGATAAGATTTAATGTAAACTCTCCATATTTCATGGTTACCGGAGCAAGTTTAATGGTAATTCCACGCTCCCGTGAAATAGGGTTACGGTCAAGAAACTGCTCCTCATGACCACCAGCCTTTACTACTCCGGTTAGCTCCAAAAAACGGTCGGCAAGTGTCGACTTGCCGTGATCCACATGGGCAATAATTGCAAAATTTCTTATAAACGCAGTGTCCATAAATTAATCAACTTTTAAAATCTTGACTGTTGAAGTCTGTCCTACCTGAGCCCAATTTTCTCCATGAAGTACTATTAAAGTATCTCCCTTTTTAACTAATTTTTTCTGTCTCAGATGAGTTACTGCCAAAAGAATATCTTCCTTATTTACTTTTGATTTTTTCTGTATTTCTTTGAATGAAAAAGGGACAACTCCGAATTGAAGTGTAAGGCTCTCTGTTATTGCGTCGTTGGGATCAAACGCAAAAATCGGCACATGGGGACGATACCGGGATAATAATCTGACTGTTTTTCCTGTATGGGTAAAGGTCAAAAATCCTGCCACGCTTTCCGGACGGTCCCGATAAACTAAATATAATCCATAAGCGGTATCACATAATATCGCGTCCTGATCTACCATTTCAAAATTGAATCGTTTTCTGCTATCGACTTTATTTTTTGTTTCATTAAAGGCAAGTGTCCGCGCCATAGCTTCAACTGCCTCCACGGGATATTTTCCTCCGGCCGTCTCCCCGGACAACATAACGGCATCGGTTAAATCATAAGTGGCGTTAGCAATATCTGAAATTTCAGCGCGAGTAGGAAACGGTTTAACCATCATGTTTTCAAGCATCTGAGTAGCGGTGATAACCGGCTTACCTTTACAAACACTTTTTTTAATAATCATTTTTTGATAGTAAGGAACTTCCTCGTATGGCAGTTCAACTCCCAAGTCACCCCGGGCCACCATGATGCCATCGCTTAAACTGATGATTTTGTCCAAATGTTTGAGCGATTTTTCCGTTTCAATTTTGGCAATCAGTTTGGCGTCCACCTTATACTTTTTCATTTCTTCCTTTACCACCACGATGTCTTCCTCGGTGCGCACAAATGACAGTGCCACATAATCAATCTCATTTCTTTGAGCCATTTTTAATCCCTCAAAATCACGATCTACCAAGACCGGAAAAGGGAAGTCTGCCCCCGGTATATTTAAAGCCTTTCTGTTTTTAAGAATACCGCTTGAGTGTGAACGAAGATATATTACATCTTTTATTTTTTCAACGGTAAAGGAAAAGAAACCACTATCAGCTACAATCTTTTGACCTTTTGACAAATGTTTAATAATCTGAGGATGAGAAATAGACAATCCTTTGATCTGTTTATTATCAAAAGCTGCCTCTCCGAATAAAAAAAGATCATTTTCTTGAATCTCAAGTTGATCAAGGGGCATGTTAATACGTATTTCAGGCCCCTGCAGATCAATCAAAGTACCGATTGCCACACCCATTTTATGAGCAACAGCATTCACTCGCTTAATCCGTTCGTTATGCCATTCTAAAACATTGTGCTTTAAATTAAAACGAAATACATTAACCCCGGCCGTTATTAAACGCTCTATTATCTCAGGTGTATCGGACGCGGGACCGATTGTCGCAACAATCTTTGTAAGTTTATCCATAAGCTTAATTATAACAAAATATTCGACTGGTTGTCACCCCGGCGTAGGCCAGGATCCAGTCTAAAATTACCAAATTGAAATTATGGTTTAGATTCCCGTTTTCGCGGGAATGACAGAAAAAGTGGTGTGAACGAAAGAGATCATGATAACGCGCAAATATTTTAAAAAAACTACGAAAATAGTGGCTTTTTTTACGACTTGGGCACCATGGGTCATCCCATTGAGTAAAAAAAGACGTTATCGAAGAAATAAATTATGTCCCTTCTTTCCATGAATCCAAATACTTTTTTTGCTCTTTGGTCAAAGCATCAATAGTAATCCCTTCAGACTTTAATTTAAGCTTAGCAATTCCTTCATCTATCTTTGCTGGTAACGTATGAACCTTTGCTTCAAGCTTGCCCTTATTTTTCCACATATATTCACTGGCCAGTGCCTGTCCGGCAAAACTCATGTCCATAACAGATGCAGGATGCCCTTCGGCTGAAGCAAGATTAACTAAACGTCCCTCAGCCAATAAATATATTTTCTTGGTTCCCAAATCAAATTCTTCCACAAATTGTCTGACGTTTTTTACTTTTTTTGATAATTTTTTCAGTGCAATTTTATTGATCTCAACATCAAAATGACCTGAATTGGCAATTACAATACCGTCCTTTGCTGCTTTTAAATGTTTTTCATCCACTGCATGTTTATTTCCCGTCACGGTTACCAACACATCTGCTTTTTTGATTGCCTCAAGCATGGGAAGCACTTCAAAGCCATCCATTGAGGCCTCCAGTGCCTTGACCGGATCAATCTCGGTGACAACAACCTTCGCGCCCATTCCCCGAGCGCGCATGGCAAGTCCGCGACCGCACCACCCGTACCCAGCCACCACAAAGGTTCGCCCCGCAAGCAAAATATTTGTTGCCCGTATTACTCCGTCAATGGTAGACTGTCCGGTTCCGTAACGATTATCAAAAAGGTGTTTTGTCAAATTGTCGTTCACCGCAACAACCGGGATTTTAAGCGCATTATCTTTCTCCATTGCCCGAAGACGTATCACTCCCGTTGTGGTCTCCTCAGTTGAGCCGACTACTACCTTTAACAGATGTTGATATTTGCTATGAATAAGCCCAACTAAATCAGCGCCATCATCCATTGTCTGATTCGGCTTTTCATCCAGCACCGAATATAGATGCTTATAATATGTTTTGTTATCCTCACCTTTTATGGCAAAAACCGGGATTTGAAAATCTTTAACCAATGACGCTGCCACTGAATCATTTGTCGAAAGGGGATTGCTGGCGCAAACAAACACTTCCGCCCCTCCTGCTTTCAGAGTAATGGCAAGATTTGCTGTTTCACTGGTTACATGTAAACATGCTCCCAGTCGCACTCCTTTAAGGGGTTTGTCTTTGGCAAATCGCGCCCGGATAAGTTTCAACACCGGCATATCTCGCCCTGCCCACTCAATAAGCTGCTTTCCTTCAACTGCCAATTTGATATCTTTTATGTCGTATTTCATAAATCAAAATTTATTTGTAACTTCGCGCAGATGTATAAATTTTTTTCGCCTCGCCGGAGTGCGCAGTTTGTTTTAAATCAGTGTCCGAGCATCCGCGCTAAGAAAAAAATTTACACATCGAGTGATTTTAATCTTTTATTAAACTCACTTTTACCAATCTTATAATTCACTGTTCCATAATGTTCTATTGAAAAGCTTGCCACTACATTCCCTATTTTTAAACAGTCAATAATACCATATCCTTCGCTATATGCAGTCATAAATCCACCCCTCCATGCATCTCCCGCACCTGTCGGATCAACTACTTTTTTGATTTTAACTGCGGGAATTTTTATAAAATTTTGCAATAGGTGGCGCGAATGTAGGGATCCCGACACGCGCGCAGCATGAACGAGCACTGGCGGGAAAACATGAGCGGCAGAATCTGTTGCAAAATTTAACCGAACTCCATTATCACCTAAAGTTGTAATCACTCCTATTCCTTTTTTCACCAACTCAGACACAGTCACCTTTAATCTTTTTATTATCATCGCAATCTCATAATCATTGCCGATTAAAAATTTTGCATTCATTACGCCATTTTTTAAATCCTTATCACTGATCCAGGATAATGCCATACCCACATCACACATATAATCAACTTTATTTTTTATCGCATAGTTTTGGGCAGCCAATAATGCCTGAGGATGATTGGCCGACACTATCATCAGACTATTCTTTTTTACATGTTTTTTAAAATTAACTTTTTTTCCTGCCTCACATGCACCATAATAAAATCCCCAAATCTGATTGTCTTTGATATCGGTTATCACACTTCCCGATGCGCTGTATTTTTTTTGGTCAACGATGATTCCCCTTGTGTCAATGCCGTTTTTCCTAAAAAACGCCAGATGATCTTTACCGTCTTTGCCTAATCCTCCGAGCAAACAGATTCCTACATGTTTATCATTCCCGCGAAGTCGGGAATCTTTAAGTCTTCGGGTCAAGCCCGAAGATGACATGCTGAGAATCTTTTTTGTCTCGCTTGCTCCATATGCTATATCTGTCCCTGTGCCGCCGATTTGTTTTTCCAATCCGTCAACTACAAATGAGATGTTTATCTGATGAAGTTTTTCAGGATGAAGATAGTCTACGAATTTGTTGGGAAAGTCCATGATGGTGTCCCACGACATTGACCCCGTAACAATGATGGATTCATATCTTTTCATTAAGGGCTCATTATGACAGCTTTTTTTCAGGTTTTCAACAGGAGTTTATAGGCGTTTATTTAATCCCGTACAAATTTTTTATTATCAAGGAAAGCTGTAAAAATTGTTTTGCCTTTGGTAATAATGTCACTTGACCGTTCTGGGAACTGACAAAACCGATCTGAGACTGTTCATCCATTCTCCTTTGCACTGCTTTGTCTTTCTGAATATATTCCTTTATCAGTGATTCCTCAAGACCCGATACTGTTGCAGGGGGGCTTGTGTTTATTTTATTGAGTAAAAACATAGTAACCGACCTATCAAACGTCACCGGGAAAACAACAAAGAAAACCAGGTTCAAGGAAATGGATAAAACCAATGCTGCCATATATGTTTCGCACTTTATTTTCCCTATTTTTTCAATCCATTTGCTAAGACATATAAAAATGAGCGTTGTAATTCCAAGTAACCATAATCCTCGGTAAAATAACACTTTCTGTCCGGCAAAAAGGGGAGTGTGAAAGAATGAAATAAAAATTGAAGAAAACAAAAAGAAAAAAATAAAGTAAAAAGGAAGAATTTTTTTCATAAACTAAAGTAATTCATTGTATTTCTTTACTGTTTCTTGAATGCTCCCAAAAAAAAGCTGATTACCTTCACTAAGAAGAAGTCCTTTGTCGCAATATTTTTCAAGCTGCTCAGGACCATGACTCACCATGACCATAGTACTACCGCTTTTCCTAAACTCCTCCATACGTTTCAAGCATTTTTTCTGAAATTTTATATCTCCTACTGCCAATATTTCATCAACCAAAAGTATATCAGGAGTTTCGGCAACGGCAACGGAAAAAGCAAGACGGGTATACATGCCGGAAGAATAGTATTTAATGGGTTGATCCATGAACTCTTCAAGCTCGGCGAATGCAACAATTTCATCATATAACTTATCCATTTGTTTTTTACGTATACCAAGAATGGAACCATTCAAAAAAACGTTTTCTCGTCCTGTTAACTCAGGATGAAATCCTGCACCCAATTCGATGAGAGGAGCAATTCTGCCATGTACGGTAATTCTACCATCTGATGGTTTTGTGACTCCCGCGATTATTTTTAACAATGTCGATTTACCGGATCCATTTCTTCCGAGTATTCCAAGTGATTCGCCTTTTTTAATTTCTAAATTTATATGATTGAGCGCATTGAATTGGATAATCGTTTCTTGTCTCCCCAACAAAGCAGGTATAAACTCCTTAAAAGTCCTGTGTTTTTGTAAGCGGTATTTTTTACAGATATTCTCTGCTTTGATGGCAATTAGATTAGACATAATCAGCAAATTCCCCTTCAAACTTTTTAAATATTAAAAAGCCAATAAGAAATACTCCGACCGACATAATAAAAGCCAGTCCCAAACTGTTCAGATTTGGACCAGCCCCTGAAAGCATTACCTGCCTATATGCATTGATGATAACCGCCATAGGATTAAGAGTAAAAATTAAGCGGTATTTTGCCGGTAGCATTTCAACCGGGTACATGATGGGGGTCAAATACATCCATACCATCAAAATAAGATTTAATAAATATTGAATGTCGCGATAAAAGAGATTAAATGTAGCTAAAATAAGCGACAACCCCATGGTAAAAATAAGTTGAATAACTAGTATCATCGGAAGCCAAAGAATATTAACTGTTATGGGAGTTTTAAAAATAATGAAAAAAACTACCAACACAATACATGAGTAAAAGAAATCGACTAATTTGGCGATAATAGTTGCGTATACAAGTATTTCTCGAGGAAAATAAATTTTTGTTATTAAATTACTATTACTGACTAATGCGCTAGTTGACGAACTTAAGCTTTGAGTGAATAAATTCCAAGGTATAAGCGCCACAGATAAAAAAATGATAAAAGGCACCCCAAGCGAATTAACTCTTAAAATGGTAGAAAAAACAAAGTTCATGACAAAAAGCTGTGCGAGAGGATTGATGATAACCCATGCATACCCCAATATCGATTGCTTGTAACGCTGGGTTATTTCACGATGGGCCAGGTTCCAAAGAAGCTCGCGATAAAACCAAAAAAGTTTTAGATTAACAAATAATTTCCTTACTTTCTCCATGTTTATATTCTATCAAATTTTTTAGTTAATCTCCATTTGCATCTCTTTAATATTCCTGTTACTTTTAATGTATTAATCATTATTTCATTTTTATATGGCAGCTAAAAAAAAGAAAGTCGTAGCAAAAAGGAAAGTAGCAGTAAAAAAGAAAAAGGCAGTCGTCAAAACAAAAAGACGAGTAGTAAAGAAAACTGCAAAAAAAGGAAAGAAAAAGTAATTTCATCATCATCTAAAAAACTCCATGCCATATGCGTGGAGTTTTTTTATTTAAATTGCATTCCTTGGCTCTATTTGATAGCATATCAACAGGAATAAAAGGCATATGAACAATAAATCAATTTTCAAAAAGAAAACCTTACTTATAACAGGTGGTACCGGCTCATTCGGCAATAAGATGTTAAAATACTTTTTGGAAAATACTCATATTAGAGAAATTCGTATTTTTAGCAGGGATGAAGAAAAACAGGATAAAATGCGCAACGAAATAAAAAATAGCAAAGTTAAATTCATAATTGGTGATGTACGAAATTATGAAAGTATTAACAGTGCGTTATATGGAGTTGATTTTCTTTTCCATGCCGCCGCACTCAAGCAAGTACCATCATGTGAATTCTTTCCAATGGAAGCGGTGCAGACTAATATCCATGGGGCGGAAAATGTTACAAATGCCGCACTGGCCAATGGAGTTAAAAAAATGGTGATGCTCAGTACGGATAAAGCGGTTTATCCCATAAACACAATGGGAATGACTAAGGCGATAATGGAAAAAATTATGATTGCTAAGTCTCGTTCAATAAACCCAAAAAAAACTCTCCTCTGTGCTACTCGATACGGTAATGTGATGGTCTCTCGTGGATCGGTAATACCCTTGTTTATCAAACAAATAAAAGAGGGTGAAAATATTACTATCACCGATCCCAACATGACTCGTTTTCTTATGTCTCTGGATGAATCTGTTGATCTCGTCTTATATGCATTTAACCATGCAAAAACAGGGGATATTTTCGTACAAAAAGCACCAGCCTGTACTTTGATTGATTTGGCAAATGCACTATTAACTATTTTTAAATCAAAAAACAAAATTAAAATCATCGGTTCAAGACATGGAGAAAAAAGATATGAAACGTTGATAAATCGGGAAGAAATGGCAAAATCTCAGGATTTGAAAAAATACTACCGCATACCTGCTGACAAAAAGGATTTAAACTATTCTCAATACTTTAATAAAGGAAATAAACGAGTATCAAATGAAGTTGAATATACTTCTCAAAATACAACAAGACTTAACGTTGATGAAATTGTCACTAAATTATTAAAGTTAGACTATATTAAGAAAGAAATAGGATCCATAAAACACTAATATGAATAAATATTTTTGCATTATCTGTAAAATGAAACAAAAATATATTTTTAAAAGTCGTGGACACACGTATTTCCGTTGCCCACAGTGTGATTTGGTTTCCACGTACCCACGGCCGACTCCCCAAGTAATAAAAAAACATTACCAATCAAAGTTTAAAAAAGGCAATTACCAAATGTTGAAATTATATGCCCAGGAATATAATAACGTGTATGATGACTTTCTAAACCGACTGGAAAAAAGATTGAAGACCTACAAAATGAATCTGAAAGGAAAAAAATTGCTTGATGTCGGATGTTTCACAGGTGAATTTTTAAAATTGGCAAAAAAGAGAGGTGCTTCTGTATACGGTTTTGAAATGCAAAGTGAGGCGGTAGAATTAGCAAATAAAACTTTTAAAGGAAGGATTTCACAGACAGATATATCAGGATCAAATGTACCGAAGCGAAAGTTTGACATCATAACATTACTTGCCGTCATCGAACACGTAAACAACCCGGTAAAAATGATTGAAAACGCGCTCAGAATGCTTAAAAAAGGCGGGGTATTGATGATTGAAACTCCGGACAGTGGTTCTTTTTTGGCAAATCTTATGGGAAAATATTGGCCACCATACCGACCTATCGAACATATCCATCTATTTTCTCAAAAAAGCTTGGAAGTTTTACTTAAAAAAAATCATCAAACAGAATTATTTTTTGAACCGCATTGGAAATCCCTCCCAGTTGGATATGTGTATAATCAATTGAGTAACTTTGGACCTGTTTTTTACCGGATGCTGAAACGTTTTAATTTCGTTATTTCAAAAATAAATGATCTGACTCTCCCGTTTTATGTTGGTGAAACAATAGTTATTGTACGGAAAAAATAATATCTTATGGCCTATGACCACTCGACATCCTACAAGTGAATACAAACATCGCACAAAGTGCCGGTTTTGTTTAACTGATAAAATACTAACCGTGATTGATTTTGGTGTTGTACCCTTAGCCGGAGGATTCCTCAAAAAAGATTCAACAGAAAAAGACTTTGAAAATGAAAAATTATATCCTCTCAGGATAGCATTTTGCCCTCAGTGCTACCTGTTGCAGGTCGTTGACATTATTGACTCAAAGATACTTTACAAAGACTACTTTTATTTTTCCTCAACCATCAGTACTCTAGTAAACCATTTCCAAAATTATGCAGCAGAATTGAAGAAACTATATCCCGATGCGGAAAAACGTACCATTGTGGAGATCGGCTGCAATGATGGTATATTTTTAAAACCTTTAAAAAAACAAGGATTTAATGTGGTCGGGATTGATTTAGCCGAAAATGTGGTAAAGCCATTAATTAAAGAAAGATTTGATGTAGTGATCGATTATTTTGGAAAAAAATCTGCGCTAAAAATAAAAAAAAGGCTTGGGAAAGTAGACGTCATAGTCACTTCCAACTCATTTGCCCATATTGACGACATGCATGATGTTTTAAAAGGAATAAAAATATTATTAAAAGATGGCGGGGTTTTACTTATTGAAGTACATTATCTGGGTACACTTATAAAGGAAGTCCAATATGACATGATGTATCACGATCATGAAAGTTACTATTCGCTGTTGGCGCTTGAAAATTTTTTTAAATTATATGATATGGAAGTTTACGATGTAAAACCCATCTCCATTCATGCAGGATCAATGCGTTTTTATGTTCAAAATAAAATAAAAGGCAAACATAAAATAAGCAAGCATGTTATGGCGCTTAGAAAAAAAGAAAAGCAGATGGGTTTACACCGACTGAAAACCTATACCAATTTTTATAAATATATTTTAAAAACAAAAAAAGATCTCCTTAAACTGCTTATAAATTTGAAAAAAAGTAATAAAGTTATTGCGGGTTATGGTGCATCCGGCAGGTCTACATCGATGATGAGTTTTTGCAGAATTAATAACAAACTATTGGATTATATTATCGATGATTCACCTGCCAAACAAGGCGCCTACACTCCAGGTAATCATCTCAAAATAGTGTCCTCAGCCATCTTAGATGATGAAACAAAAAAGCCAGATTATTGCCTATTATTTGCGTGGTCTTTTCTTAAAGAAATATCTGAGCGTAAAAGTTTATATTTAAAAAAGGAGGGGAAGTTTATTGTTCCTCTACCAGCAGTTAAAATAATTTCAAAATAAAATGCCTAACATATTGGTTTTGGGGGCGACCGGCATGCTGGGAAGAACTGTCTATCAATATTTAAGCCGGGAATTCCCTAAAAATACCTGGGGAACAGACCGGACAAGTCAAGGATTTTTCAAACTGGAGGCAAGTGCTCCTCAATCATATTTTCTTTCAATTCAAAAAAAACTAGGACAAATAGACTATGTTATTAACTGCATTGGTCTTTTAAAAAATATTCCACAAAAAATTGAAAAAGACTACGAAATTATCAACTCCTTATTTCCCAAAAAATTAGCAAAACTGGCTGAAAAATACCATTTTAAAATAATACATGTATCAACCGATGCAGTCTACTCTCCATTGTCAGGACGTGTTTGTGAAAAAGATATGCCTGCTCCTATTGGCATGTATGAGGAAAGTAAATATGCGGGAGAGATAGAATCCAAAATTGTTTTAAATGTGAGGACTTCTCTCTTAGGCCTTGATCCTGTAAACAAAAAGGGACTGCTCGAGTGGGCTTTAAAAAATTGGGATAACTCGATTAATGGTTATTACAATCAAATCTGGACCGGCTGTACCACTTTGCAATTTGCAGAATTCTGCAAAAATATAATAGCCCAAAATACTTTTGAAGTTTTGAATCAGAATTCTTCCGTTTATCACTTCGCACCTTTGCAATCTAGCAAATATGATATTATTAAAACGCTTTTATCACTGTCAGATAAACCTTTTATGATTAAAAAAACAAAAGGACCTCAGATAACGAGAACTTTATACAGTGCATATTCTTCTATATTTTGTTTACATAAATACAGCAATAATCTTAAAACAGCATTAAAAGAAATTATCAAATTTGATAAAAGATCAATATGAAAGATAAGAAAAAAATAGTTTTTGTTTTAGGCATAAGACCTGACCTTATTAGGGCAGCACTCATAATGGAATATCTGAAAAAAGCAAAAGATATCCAAGTTATTTTCGTCTGGTCTGGTCAACATTACTCTGACAATCTAAAAGATATTTTTTTCAGAGAGCTACACGTAGACAAGCCGGATATCGATCTAAAATGTTCAGGCGAAACAGATGCAGAGATTTCTTCACAGCTTATTGGAAAATTATATCCAGTTTTAGATTCAATAAAACCTGATGCAATTGCATTTTTGGGAGATACCAATACCACAACCGCCTGTATCGCTGCAGCTCAGCTAAATATCCCTATTATCCACATCGAAGGTTGTTGGCATTCCTATGACTGGCGTATGCCTGAGGAAAAATGCCGAACCATGATAGATCATTTGTCCGATGTTATTTATACATACGAGGAAGAATACAAGCTCAGAGGGATTGCCGAAGGCTTAAATCCAAGAAATATTATTGTTGTACGTAATCCTATCGTGGATATATTAAATAAATTCTATTTTTCCCAAAAAGATAGGTTAGAAAAAAAAGCTGACACAAATTTTTTTAAGTCCCGGGGGATAAAAGAGGGTAATTATTATCTTATGACCTGTCACCGAAGAGAAAACGTGCATATAAAAAAATCTTTTCTTGCTATATTAAATTTAGTTAAACACGCAGATGCGCCTGTCTATTTTCCCGCAAGTTACCGGACACAAAAAGTGATCAAAAGTGAAAAAATAACGATTCCAAAGAATTTAATTGTGACTGATCCTATTGGCTATGAAGAAATACTGATTCTCATGACTCATTCAAAAGGTGTTATTACTGATTCGGGCACTTTGATCGAAGAAACATGCGTTCTTAATATACCGGCAGTCCAAATGAGAAAGTCAACCGAAAGACCACAAGTCTATGATGTCAAATCCTGCGTAAAGTTTGACCCTGATCAACCAGAAAAATACACATCGGCTATTGTTTTAAAAAAGCTTAAAAAAATAACCGGTACAAAATGGCAGCATACCTTAGGAGACGGCAAATCTTCCCAAAGGATTGCCGAAGATCTTATTCAAAGGCTCAGAACCAATAACTTACGCGGCCACTTACCAGAGTATAATCATTTACCAATTCAAAGGTCATTTATCGAGGATGGAATCGAAATTTAATAAAAATAGTCTTTGTATCATCATCCCCATGTTTAATGAGGAAAAAAATGCAGAAAAATGTGTGGTTGAAGTAATGAAAGTCCTCACCCATTTACGGCCTTCAACCAATTTATTAATCGTAAACGACGGAAGCACGGATAATACCGGATCTGTTCTCTCTCAAATGAAAAAAAAATATACTAATTTAACCGTAGTAATCAATAAAAGCAATGGTGGGTACGGCGCAGCTCTCCAAACGGGAATAAAAAAAGCATTGGAATTACGTTTTACGTATGGTTTATTTATGGATTCAGATCTTACCAACGATCCAATATTCATAAAAAATTTCGTCACTCAACTAAAAAGAGGAGTCGATTGCGTTAAGGCATCTCGATATATAAAAGGTGGGGGAATGATCAATGTACCCTATTACCGACAATTCATTTCAATCGTGGGGAATATGATTGCCAGATCTTTATTCGGGATTAATGTAAATGATTGCTCCAACGGTTTCCGTATGGTTCGGTTGTCTTTACTAAAAAATATTATTTTTAAACAACAAAATTTTTCGATCATCATGGAAGAATTATATTATTTAAAAAAGAAGGGAGCCACCTTCATGGAGATCCCCAATGTTCTAACTGCGCGTAAAAATACTTTGTCTAAATTTAGATATTATCCTTCCATTTTCTGGGATTACCTCAAATACCCTTTAATGGCTTTTTTTGTGAAGTATAATCCGAAGTAATGTCTTACTTACATTAATTACTCTTCACGGATCAAATTAATGCAGCAGTCAAAACATAAAGACAAGTAGTAAAAAAACGGCAAAAAAAGGAAAGAAAAAGTAATTTCATTTCAATCTAAAAAAAACTTTATGTCATAAACGTGGAGTTTTTTTATATAATTCAGGTCAGAATATGAAGTCTCATATCAAAACTGTTATAAAAAAAATCCTCATCCTTTTTTTTCCAATAATTTTGCTGATGAATAAATGGGAAAAAAAACAGGATATCCCTTATTTATGCATAATAACACCTGTGTTTGATCCTGCACTTACATCTTTAAAATTTCTAGTTAGGGACTTGCAACAACAATCATACAAAAGTTTCATTTTAGTCTGCATAAGTAATGGAGCTTCATCAAGAGTAGAAGCTTATATTAATAAGCTCCGTAAATCAGATGTGCGTTTTATATTTAAAGAATTAAGACATCAGAACACACCGGATTGGAAAAAATTATTAATTAATATTGGTGTTCGCAGAAACTTCGCCCTTACTTATTTTAAAGCTAAACGCTACATCTTTATAGATGCTGACTCACAAATAATAGATAAACACTATATTGCAAAACTCAAATATATCGATTGGCTTGTAAAAAAAGATATTATTATCACTCAAACGCAACTCCCTGATACAACCATCTTGCCTTTTTTTCCTATTAATCTGGGAAGAATAGATATAACCTGTTATTCTTTCTCACAGAAAATCGCTCTACATTATCGGTTTCCTGAAAATATCAACGAACACTATGGTATCGCCAACGATTTTAGGTTTTTTAAAAAAATTAATTCATTACACAACACTACTTATTTTTCCTTTTTGGCGGTTTTCAAGAATAAAAGGTCTGCATATAAGAAAATAACTCAAATATATACAGAGGAAACAAACAAAATAATCGCATAGGTTATCTATTTATGAAAAAAACATTACCTCAATCGATTCAAATTTGGCTCGATAAACTGCGTTCTCAATGTAGTCTTACCTGTCGATTTATCGCCTTTTCTAATTCAAAAGAATGGAAATTCATAAACGGTTCACTCTGTCATCTTACAAATAAATTTTTTTCAATCGTGGGAATACGATGGAAAAAGGGGAAAAAGATTTGTAATCAACCGATCATTCTTCAAACTGATATTGGTACATTGGGATTTTTACTAAGAGATAAAAGAAGTAAAAAGGAACTACTTATTCACGCGAAAGTCGAACCCGGCAATGTTAAAAAAGTACAATTTGCCCCCACTTGCCAGGCCACCTCAAGTAATATTGAACAAGTTCATAACGGGAGTAAGCCGCCATACTCTGACTGGTTTGAAAATTCCTCCTATATCTGTGAAACCTTCCAAAGCGAACAAGGTACGCGTTTTTTTGGTAAAAAAAACAGAAATGTGCTGAGAGTAGTTTCTCAAGAAATCCCTCTTTCTTCCGCTCACAAATGGATTTCAACGGATACGATTTTCAGTCTAATTGACACTGATTTTCTCATCAATACAGACGCAAGATCTGTACTGGTATCAAGCCCATGGGGTAAACTGGTAAATAGAGAACCTTTCACAAGATATAGAACAGAATTTGCAAATGATTTATATAATTCATATCGATTTAAAGAAGAAAGTGGAAAAATTAATAATATACTTCATAAGCTAAAAACTAAGCAAGAAAAAATTAATCCACCCACCATCATCCCTCTTACAAAATTGAAAGAGTGGGAAATAAAAGACAGAACAATTCAGCCCGTTCAGGATAAATACTTTGAGATAAAACAAATCGATGTTGAAGCCACAGGAAGAGAGGTGCCACATTGGGATCAACCGATAATAGACAGTACAACAAAAGGAAAGGTCGATTTAGTCTGCGGCCGGATCCAAGGGATTTTGCATTTTCTATTTAAAATACAAATCGAGCCAGGTCTTTATAACAAAGCTGAGCTTGGACCAACATATATAGTAGCCCCAGGAATAAAATCAGATAGAGTAAAAATCAAAAAAGATGCAATAATACGGACATCCTGCAACCAATCAGAAGAAGGGGGAAGATTTTTCAAAGACACTAATCAATATAGAATAATCGATATAGGTGACAATTTCAAAATTAAACATGGTGACATCTGGCTTACCCTATCGCAAGTTCAGAAATTATTGCTTGAAGATGGGTGGTTTACTAATGAAGCAAGAAGTGTGTTATCGCTTATTCTTCAATGGCTTTAATTTATAAATTGTAAGCATTTTTATAAAGGGATGATTACATGGTTTTCTAACATATTGCAATAATTATTTTTGCTATAATTAACAAATGAGTTTAGACATTACCCACAACCCAACCGATAAATATTCTCGTTATTTTTTGATAGTAGAATCTATCAAAAAATTGTTTCCTAACGATAAAATCTCAGTTCTTGAAGTAGGAGGTGCTAATAGTATTTGTTACGATTTCATAAAGAAAGATAATCTAAAATGGAAGTATTCTGTCATTGATATACTTCAAAATAACAAAGAACTTGAATATCAATACTATTTAGGGAAGGGTTATTCGCTACCTTTTAAAGGAAAGCAATTTGATGTTGTTTTTTCAACTGACACTTTTGAACATATACCAAATAAGAATAAAAAACAGTTTATTTTAGAACAACTAAGAGTAAGTAAAAATTGCGTAATTATTTCTGCCCCATTTAACAGTAAGATAAATACGGATGCTGAAATATTTGTAAATAGTATTTATAAATTAAATACCAATCATGATTACCCATGGTTAAAAGAACATTTTGAGCTCGAAAAACCTAATCTTGATGAAACTATAAAAATACTTCATGCTCATAAATTTCGCCATATTGTAATTGGAAACAACTCTATTAACAACTGGTTGCAATATCTTAGTCTACATTTTATATCTTTAACTTCTAAAATCAAATCTAATGAAATACAAAAGTTCTTTTCTTTTGCAAACACAAATATTTTTAAAATAGCTGATTTTAATGAACCAACTTACAGAAAAACCATAATTGCTACTAAAAATAAGACGATGATTTTAAGTCAAATAGTCATTGAAAAAAAAAGTAAAAACAACTATGAATTAAATAAAAAATTTATTTATGCTTTGGCACAATTAGTTAAAGAACTTAACCTAGCATTACAACCTAAACTCAAATTGTTAAGTCCTAATCAGGATGAAATAGTTGATCTTAAATTAACTTTAAAAAAAATTCAATCATCAAAATTCTACAAAATTTGGCAGCTTTATTGTAATACAAGAGATAAACTATTTAAAAAAAATAATATCTATGCAGAATAACCCCTATAAAAAAAAGTTTGATAAGCTTGCCACCAAATACACTGCTCTAAAACTACATACAAGTAATTTGGAGAATATTCTTTACAATTCAATTTTTCCAGCAAAAACATTTATATTATGGCAACTATATAACAAAGTAAAAAAAAGAGTACTTTATATCCTTGGCTTAGTTATTCGACTACCATTTTCTTTGTTATATTTTTTGTTCGGTAGTATTTTTTTTCTTGCCAGCAAATTTGTTGATTATATTATTTTTTTTAATAAAACCCCTCTAAAAGTTGAGCTTAAATATACTGAGCTTGATGGTGTTAGTTTTATTATTCCTTCTTGGAACAACAGGGAAATGTTAATTAGATGCATAACGCTTCTTGATTCATATTTAGTTAAGGAGGAGTCAACTATAAGAAAGGAGATTGTCGTTATTGTAAATGGATCTACAGATGGAACGCTAGAAATATTGCCCAAGTTGAACATTGCTACACGTTTAATTATTGTTAATCAAAACATTAATATAGGATTTGCACGCGCAATAAACATTGGTATCACCTATTCAAATTTTAATTATATTTATCTTCTTAATGACGATATGGAAGTTCGTGAAAACTTTTTTGTTCCATTAGTCCAATATGCAAAAAAACTCATAATTAATGAGTGTCCTTTTTTTGGGATTGCCTCTCAAATATTTTTTAAAAATCCTCGTCAAAGGAGGGAAGAGTCGGGAAAAAATTATATTAAACCAAGTTTTGGTTTTATAAACATATCGCACTATATACAAAAAGATGTGCTGATAAATGAATCTATTACCTTATACCCAGGTGGGGGATCTTCATTATTAAACAAAAAAGTATTTCAAAAACTAGGAATGTACGATTATAAATCGTACGCTCCCTTATATTGCGAAGACTTAGATTTGGGGTTTATTGGGTGGAAATTAGGTTTCCCTTCATATTTTTGCCCAAATTCTCACGTGGTACATTATCATAGAACAAGCTCAACTAAATTAAATAAAGAACCAAGTTTTTTTATGCATAAGAATTGGCTTGTGTTTATACTCAAAAACTTTAATACTTGTAAAACTATTATTCCTCATCTGTTTTTTTATAGCTTTAAAATATTGCTATCGAGACAATACTTAATTTATGCTATTTATGCAATAAAAAATTTGCCGAATATTTTTTTCGCAAAAATAAAATTATACCGTTTCAGCATATTAAATTCCGATAGTAAACTAATTAATTTTCCTCTATTTGAAATAAAATTAAATGAATAAACCAAAGATGATTTTCGTCTGCGCAATTTCTCTATTTCCAAAAGACAGTGGAGGAGCAGTAAGGATTTTTAACACTATTAAATATCTATCTGAGGCATTTGAAATTTATTTTTTTTCTTTTAAACCCATAGATTTTAAACTAACTTATGCAAATAAAAAATATTTAAGAAATTACACAAAACAATACTTTTTTTTTGAAAAGAAAATTTTTAAGTCTGAGGATTCTTTTTTTTCAGATTTTCAACCTTACTGGTTTGCAGATTATGAAAGCGATGAATTAAAGCTAGCAATTGCAAATTGCATTAAAAAGAATCAAATAAATATAATCCAGGTTGAATTTACTCAATTACTATATTTAGTTAAATACTTACCTAAGAGCGCAAAAAAAATATATATCGCTCACGATATTTCTACAATTTCTTTTCTTAGAAGAATAATGCAATTAAAATCACTTAGAATTATTTTAACCGCTTTCTTTAAGCTTGTTGAAATTTATGTCTATGAGAGATATTACTTTCCTAAATTTGATATCGTTTGTTCTGTTTCTAATGAAGACCAAAAAAGTATCGTTAAATGGTTTAATGTTAAAAAAATACTTACTGCAAAAAATGGCATTGAAAAAGTAAATTTTATAAACAAAAAACCCCCTAAGAAAATTATAAAACTTGGATATATTGGATCTTTTACTCACACACCAAACAAGTTTGCAATTTCTTATTTTTTGAGTGAGATAGTTCCATTACTTGAAAAAAAAGGCGTCCAGTTTAAGTTTTATATTGCGGGAAAAAATAACCCTTATGAAATTAAGTCATTAATAACTGCGTTGCAGCTAAAAAGTAAGTCGTCAATTATAGATTTGGGTTTTACCCCTACTGTAAGAAGCTTTTTTAAGGAAATTGATATATTAGTAGCACCTATTTTTTCAGGTTCCGGATCAAGAATTAAAATTCTTGAATCGCTAAGTTTTAGTGTACCAGTAATATCAAGTAAGATTGGCGCAGAAGGATTAAGCATCGATAATGATTATTTATCGATTGCTAACAACAAAGAAGAATTTGTACAGAAAATTATTGATATGAAAGAAAAATTGTCTCATGTAGATGAAAGCCAACGTATTAATTTAATCAAGTCACTTGAACCTTTACTGTGGAAAAACATATTTAGAGAGTACTCAAAAAAAATCCTATGACGAAAAGAATTGATTGGATTGATATATTTAAAGGATTTACCATTATTGCTGTTGTAATAGGACATAGCGGCTCTCCTTTAACTCCTTATGTATATCTTTTTCATATTCCAGCCTTTATTTTTATTTCTGGTTATACTTTTAATTTCAAAAAATACGATGGCAATTTTTGGACTCTTGTTGAAGTTAAATTCAAAAGATTAATTATTCCTTATCTTTCATTTGCGATCTTTTTTTCATTTTTACAGATTATTTTAAGTACTTTTGGTTATAGTAAAATCATTTATTCTGATAACTCAAAAGCTCTATTTAATCCCTTTTGGTTATTTAATTCTATTAGTTCCTTTAACTATACAAATTCCCTTGCAGGAGCAACTTGGTTTCTAGTAATGTTATTTTCAACCACTGTTATTGCTTATGTTACATTAAAGCTACAAGAGAAATTTAAGTACAATGATTTAATATTGATAGTTTATCATCTGATTTTATTTATTGTTGCCACTTCTTTTTTATATCCACGTTGGCCAAAAACCCATATGAATTATTTCTTAGATTTAGGTTTTATTTCAATCTTCTTTTTTATTAGTGGATATTTGGCAAATAAATACAAACTCTTCTTACTTCTTAATAATAATTTTTTTACTTTGATACTCGTTTTGGGATTACTTATCTCTAAAAAATTTACACACCATCAAATGGATTTTCCAAATAGAACATTTGACTTATGGTTTACCATATTGATTTCCTCATTTTGTGGAATTGCCCTAACATACTCTCTGTCGAGAATAGCTGAGAAAATCTTCTTGATAAAAAAGACTCTTTTATATATTGGGCAACGAAGCATAGTAATACTTTCTCTTCATTTTTCTGCTTTTAAGATCTTCTTTTTATTACTTACTAGCATTAATTTATATAAGATTGACCAAGTAAAGTTTCTAACGCCTTTACCAAATAATATCTACTGGATCCCCCTTGTAATTTTTTCGCTTATTCTTAGTCTCCTGATAGAGCAAATTTTAGCTATAAATAAATTTACTAAAATACTCTTTTTAGGGAAAAGCTATAATCCTCCTAGTTGAAACTTATAGTTTGAATTACTAATAATAAATAATGTGTCAGGATAAATTGGTTGTTTATTTATACAAACCTTTTTTAAATCGTGATCATAAATATAATCATTGCTTACTCTTTTCATAATGGAATAGTTGTTTGTTGTAGAACTCTTCAGTCTTGCAAATAAGTAGTATTCGTCATATTTTGACAAATTAAAAACACAAATATTCTCAGTTATAATTTGATCTTCACTATCAACTTTTAATGAGGTTAATCTACTAAAAGCAACAAATTGGTCCCTGTCTTTCATCATTTGGTTATATTTAAGATAATAGATTGGCAAAATTGAAGTGAGGGGCAATTTTTTTACTATAGTTATTTTTCTTTTTGATTTATAGGTAAAGTAGTCACTCCAATAACTTTCATGTATACCAAGACTACCAAAAGAATCCCATAATGAGGGAGCATAAATAGTCGTGTTTGTTGGTACTTTAGCGAATTCTTTTGATTGAATAAAGTCATCTACCAATACCCATTTATATTTTAGTTTTGTTTGATAAAGGGTAATATGATAGTTAGTATAATCAACTATAAAACTACTAACTGATAGTATCAACAATATGATAATGAATACTACTCTGTGTTTAAACCTTAAAGGATTAAAATAGTTTTTAAAAAACTGGAGAACAACAACATAAAAAAGGACTACAGCCAAATAAGAAAAATACGTCGATGGCATACCAAGCTGAGTATCCTCAATAACAGCAGATTGGTAATGTGTTGTTAATGAAATTAGAAAATTTGGAATAAAAATATACGTTGCAAAAATAAATGGTAATAAAATTGACATACGAACAACTTTATAACTCTTTTTAACAAATAATATATAGGAGCAAGCAAACACTAGTACTGACTTAATAATCCAAGAGACCTGTATACTGTCAACAAGATAACGTAAACTACCAAAGGGATAGATACTTTCTGAATATATATTAAGTAAATAGTGATATTTCTTGTTAAAAAAATAAAAAGTTGGCAGAGAAGTTATGCTTAATTGCCAAAAAGTCTTAAATATTCTAATAAGATCAAGGTGATTGTTGACTGTAACTCCAGGATATGAATTTTTAGTTATAAGCTTAAATACTATATAACAGCCAAGATACAAAAAGGTAGCATAAATATAAGGAAGAATTAATTTAATGGATTTCCTCATACTACTTGTTTTATACAATCCAATTAAGCCATAAATGGGCAAAAATAAAATAAAAATTTCGTAAGAAAGTAAACTAATAATATAAAATATTAAACTAAGCAACAAATATTTAAAATGCTTCTTTTCAAAATATTTAATAAAGACGATATATGACAATAATAATATTGAAATAGGAATCGTTGGAAACCCAGGCAAAGCGGTAACTGGATTGTGCTCCCAACTATTTTGCATTAATCCAAAACCTAATAAGATAGTCATCCATGCGGCAAAATTTGATTTTATTAGACATCTAATAAATAAAGCTAATAAAAACAAATTACTACTAAGAGCCGCGATTTGAATAAATTTTAAGTAAATATTGCTTTGAATAAGGTGTGGAAGAAGAGCCCAAATAGCCGAAAAAAAATAGAGACGCCCTTGATTGTTTACCAAAATAGCCCGCATTACATTGTTAATGTAACCAATTCTATATGTATTCAGCTGGTGCAAAATATCGTCATTTATAACAAGATGTGTAAATAAAAGTGGGTATAACGTTATGACAATAACCAGCAATATCAAAAAGGGTAGAATTCTATTTTTCATCAAAAAATTTCCTTATACAATTAATAATATAACTTTGTTCTGTCATATCTAAATACGGATATATAGGTAAACTCAACGTTGTCTCCGAAAGTCTTTCTGCAATAGGATAATCGCCTCTTTTATAACCAAATTCGCTATACGCCTGTTGTAAATGTGGCGGGATAGGGTAGTGTATCATGGTTTTAATTTTTTTTTGGAATAAAAACTTCTGAAGTGTGTCGCGCTTATGTGTACATACTACATATTGGTGGTAAACTGTCGTTGCACCCGCAGCTATTCTGGGTAAGATTAAATCTCCTACACCCGCCAAATCATGGGAGTAAATTTTTGCCACTCTTTGTCTGTCTTTATTCCATCTTCTTAAGTAAGATAGCTTTATAGATAGAAATCCTGCCTGGATTTCGTCCAAACGCGAGTTTAATCCTTTTATTTTATTTAGGTATTTAATTTCAGATCCATAATTACGGAGCATTTTGGTACTTTCTGCAAATTTTTTATTTTTAGTAGTTATTGCACCAGCGTCACCGAATGCTCCGATGTTTTTACCAGGGTAAAAAGAAGTCGCGTTAATTTCACCAAAAGAACCAGTCATCTGATTACCGTAAGTTGCACCTTGAGCCTGCGCATTGTCTTCTATGACAAATAATTTATTTATTTTTGCAATTTCCATTATTTTATCCATTTCACAAGCTTGACCATATAGATGAACAGGTATAATAGCTTTAGTTTTGTTTGTGATTTTTTTTGTTATGCAATTTGGATCAATATTATACGTATCAATCTTTGGTTCAACTGGTACCGGAATAGCTCCTACTGAAGAAACTGCCAACCAGGTAGCTATAAATGTATTTGAAGGAACTAAGACTTCATCACCTTTCCCAATTCCCAAAACACGCAGCGCAATCACAATTGCGTCAAGTCCATTCCCCACACCAATGCAATAGTTTACTTTATTGAATCTAGCATACTGTTTTTCAAAGTCTGACACTTTTTTTCCAAGTACATAATTCTGATTATCAATAAAGTTTTTAAATGAATCTATTAACTTATTTTTGATTTGATCATTAACTTTATCAAATGAGATAAATCTAACTATTTTATTCATGCTTGTTTCTTATTAATTTGAGCAATAACATAATTTGGCCTATTCCGAGATGCTTCCAACAGCCTCCATATATATTCTCCTATAATCCCCAATGAAATCATAATGAATGAAGATACAAAAAGTAAAATAATAGTGAGAGATGCCCATCCTGTAATGGGTACTTTACCGTTAATCTTAGCAATAAGTATCGCAATACTATAATATAGAGCCATACCAGTCAGTATTAGCCCCATTATAGATATTAAGCGTATGGGAAGAAACGAGAATTCCACAAAAATATCTATAAAAGCTTTGACTCTTTTTGCAAAATTCCATTTTGATGTTCCTATACTTCTTTTTGCTCTTGTATAAGATACGCTAACAAAATCATACCCTAACCAAAGACATAATTGAGGTAAATAGAGATTTTTTTCCTCCATTTTAATTAAATCATCTTTCAGTTTTTTATCAAACAGAAAAATATTTATTCCCCCACTTGGATAATCGTGAAAAATAAATTTTTTTACGATTAAATGAACAATATTTGAAGTAAAATCAGTTATCCAACCGTCATTTCTTTTTGTTATTTGCGCAACTACATATTTGTAGCCCCTTTTCCAATGTTTGAACATTTTGTAGATTAACTCTGGTGGTTCTTGCAGATCTGCCGCAAAGATAACATTACAATCTCCACTTGCATAATGCATACCACAATAAGAAGCTTGATTGGCTCCAAAGTTCCTCGTTAGTTTTATCACTTGTACTTTTTTAGGGTATTTTTTTTGAAACTCAATTAGCTCGTAATATGTATTGTCTTTGGAACCATCATCTACAAAAATATATTCAAACTCAACTTCTCTTGAAAAAAGTTTCTCGTTTTGAATGAGTGCCCTCCCTGTAATAGAAATGTTTTTTTCATTAAAATAGCAGGGAATAATTACAGATATTTTTGACATGTTTATTGTTCTAAGAATGTATCTAATTTTGAATAATTACTAGTCAACACTCGATAAAAATAATGGGGCAACGCAAAAGCCCCAAAGCCTTCTTTCCATTCCATTAATCCTGTATTCATTTTTTGACCATCATGAGTGTCTGATATGCCAAAACTAAACCATTCCTTATCTCTATAGTTTTCAGAAATAAGTTTATAAAAAAGATAATCTAGCGCTCCCATTTTTTTTCCTAATTCATTTGATGCAATATATTGTGCGTGCGCGACTTTTTCGTTAATATACATAGTAGCTCCGGCTACGAGGTCCTTCTGATAATATGCGTTATATTGAACTATATGTAAGGGAAAATTCTTAGCTAAAAGCTCAATCTCTTTAAGTGAATGAACAGGTTTAAGTCCATGACGCTGTTTTAAATTTGGCTCCAGAATGGTTCTCCAAAATACATCAAGTTTATCAACCCTTATAGTTATTTGATTTTTTTCTGCCTTTCTTATTTGGCGTATTCTCCTTTTTTGCAGAGTAATGTTGCGACTACTACAAACAAACGACATATCCATCCTAATTAGCTGTGCTCCAAGTAAAAAGAAACCATACCGATCTTCTACGCTAGGCAATACGTGATAAAAAGAAGGAATACATTTATATAACAACTCCTTGTATCCAAGTTGTGAGTAATAAAATAAAACATTACGTAAATAAAATAAAACTTCAAATAAACTAACATCTTTTGATAAAAGTAATCCACCGAATGTTAGCCCTTCGTGGGTAATGATAGTTTTACCTTTTTCATTAGCAGGTAATAGCGCTTTTAATTCGTTGTTTTTATAAATTAGCAATGAGTGATCAATAAAACGTTGCCTGTGATAATCCATATAGTCTCTCAAGAAGAGAAAAGCAGCGTTCTTGCTACTTTTTACAAAATGATCCCAAGTGTCTTTTTCTTTATAGCTATATCTAACTACTTTATACATAATTTAATTTGATAACTCAGCATAACCAAAACCTGTTTTTCCATTACCATTCCCATTGTAAAACATATAAGTTTTGTCTTTTACTTTTATAACGGCTGGATAGCAAATCATTTCCGAGTCCCAACCGGTTTTCGAAACGGTAATATCAACCTCGTTGTCTTTTCGTATCCATGTTACTCCATCATAAGATTCAGCATACCCTATCCTGTACATATGTTTAATATGTCTTACCGAGTACCACATTTTATAAACCCCTTCTTGTTTTAAAACCCATGGCCTGCCTATCGAAAATTCACTTTTTTTCAAGCGAATTAAATTCCCAGTCTTTTGCGTCCAGGTAATAGCGTCTACCGACTCGGCATAAGCAATATTCGCCTCGATATAGAGCTTTTTACTAATATTTATCCATTTTTTTCCATACCAAAACCACATTTTGTAAATACCTTCATCTTTCAAAACATATGGGGCAGCATGAGAAAAAGGTGAAAATGTTGACCTTTCAATTATTGGAACCTTTTTAAAACGTGATAAGTTATTCTTATCCTTATTTATTGTTGCTAATCCAGGAAACAACATGTAGGGGACCTTCTCACATCTTTGATATCCAATATAATATAAATATTTATTTTTGTTAATGCATAACACACAACTTGGGTTTACTCCAGAATCATCAAAACAACCAATCTCACCAAGATCTAATATATAATTATTATGAATATATAAAATATTTGATGGATTATCAGCGCTTACGTCAATATAAGATATACGTCCATTTTGAAACTTATCAGTCGTTGCAAAATATAGTCTTATTAAACTATCTTTTTCAAAATATTCGGGAGTAGGAAGAATTCCATAATTTTGAGACCACCATATGTTTTTATCAGGTTTATAAATTCTTCCTTTTTTAATCCATTTCATTTTTGCTTTATATTGAATTTTTCATATATAGAAATTTCGTCTGGTTTGCTTGAAATGCCTTTAAACAACTTTCCTACTTCCGTATTCTTCACTATTAATGTATTTGCACCAATTAAACAATCCTTACCTACGTTTATATTATTTATCACTGTGGCATTTACCCCAAGAAAGCTATTTTTCCCAATATTGCAATGACCAGATATAACGACCTGAGATGAAATAAAACAATGATCTCCAATTGTAGAATGATGCCCTATATGATTACCACTCCACAATATGATATTGGAACCCAGCTTTACAAAGGGTTGAACTGTGTTATCTTCAAATATAAACACGTTGTCCCCAAGAGTCACATTTTTCCAAACAAACGCACAGGAACTAATATAATTTGCCAATCTATAACCTTTTTCTTTTGCAAGGTTATAAAATTGCTCTCTTACTCGATTCAAAACATTATAAACTAGCGCAACATATATATAATGATTCTTGGGAGAATATTTTCTTTCTAACGTTTCAAATGGAATAACAGGCAACCCAAATTTAGTTTTTTGCTTTAAATATTCTTTGCTTACAGTAAATGCTACGACTTTATAGTCTGAATCATATGTAAAATACTCATATGCAATTTCAGCAAATGAACTATCACCAAAAATAATTAATTTTTTTGTTTTTTCCATAGCTTTTTAACGTTTAACTATTAATATGTCTTCTCGACGATTTGCCATTGGCAAATCCGAAGGCTGAGGAAAAAGATAAGTTTCACATTCAAAATTTCTAAAGCGAATCATTAACGAAAATACAAGACTATCATCGATTCGTATCTCATTTTCAGCATGAATATGAGTATTTCCAATATCTTTCATTGCCTTTTTGTAGTTTTTTTTAAATGCTAATCCTTCTTTTGAGTTTAAGAGTCTCTTCTTTTTAGAGATATTGGGAATATCACCAATAAGTAGTTTTCCTCCACTCTTTAATAAATCCAATGCCTGATGAATAAAGCTAAAAACATTACCCTCAAAAAAAATATAATGTAAAACGCTGTAAACAATTATTCTGTCAAATTTACCCTTATATTTTCTTATAAAAAGAGGCATGTCGGGAAAGTATCCCGGATATTTCTTTATGTTCGTCTTTGGTAATTGATCTAACATTTCCGTTGAATCAATCAAAGAAAGATTTTGTTTCCTAGTTAAGCAATATTTAATAAACTTGCGTGTCATCGTACTACAGCCACATCCAATATCTAACACGTTTAGATTAGAATAAATATCTAAATCTAATTTTTTTGAAATATCCTCAATAATTACTTTTTCAAAACCGTCACGATAACTATTTGGGAAACCAATTTTTTCATTCAACGATAAACTATTATTCTTTGCCATTTTTTTAAAATCATTAAAGCATAATTCTGTATTTTTCTTCATTTTGTTATTAAGGTTTTAAAATCTTGATATCTACGAATATATTGTTTTTCATTATACTTCTCAGATGCTATGACAAGCTGTATAGCAGTATGAGAATACTTCATGGTCACCCAGGTATTTTTGGGAATATATAATCCAATATTTGGTTTATCTAAAACAAATTCTTTTTTTTCCTTTGCTATTTCGGTAGTAATGGTAATTTTACCTGTTAAAGCAATAATTATTTCTTCATTTTTCCTATTTGCATGTCTTCCTCTTATAATACTTTCAGGAGTCCAATAAGTATAAAAAATTCTTTTGATTAAAAAGGATACATTTTTATTGTTTTCCAAAACTGTAATAAATCCTGTCCTAGAGGTACCTATTTTATTAAATTCAATGATATGTGGATTATTCATAGTTTTCAATTAATACGGAAACACCCTGTCCGCCACCAATACAAAGTGAGGCAATTCCATATCTGGATTTTGTTCTTTTCATGTTGTAGACCAGTGTTGTTAATATTCTTGCGCCACTTGCCCCTAGTGGATGACCCAAGGCAATAGCCCCCCCACTGATATTGACCTTATCTTTTTTTAATTTTAATAATTTCATCACGGCAATTATCTGTGAAGCAAAAGCTTCATTAATCTCAAACAAATCAATATCTTTTAATGTAAGACTAGTTTTTTTTAGTAGGTTGGAGATTGAATAATATGATCCTAACCCCATATATTTTGGATCAAGACCAATATAGTCATATGCGAGAATTTTTGCAATTGGCACAACTTTATATTGTTTCATTATTTTTTCAGAAATCAATATAGTCAAGGCTGCCCCATCATTGATGGAACTCGCATTGCCTGCTGTTATTGTGCCGTCTTTTTTAAATATGGTAGGTAAAATTGAAAGCTTATCAATGGTTGTATCTTTTCTAATTTGCTCGTCGTCTTTGAAATAAATTGTTTCTTTTTTGACTGGAATATTTATTTTAATAATCTCATTATTAAAATAACCCTTAACAACTGCGTTGCTGGCTTTTTTGTGACTATTAAATGTATATACATCTTGCTCCCTACGACTAATTTTATATTTTATTGCTATATTTTCTGCCGTTAGTCCCATTATGCTATTTGATAGACTGCAAAATAAACCGTCATGGTTAAGTGAGTCTACCAAAACATCATTTCCAAGAGGTAACCCTTTTCTATGTTTGCTAATCAAATATGGCGCGTTAGACATATTTTCCATGCCCCCCGCCAAAACTATATCAGCATCCCCAAGTTTTATTGACTTTAATCCTTCAATAATTGAAGTTAAGCCGGAACCACAAACATGATTGAGAGTAAATGCGGGTACGCAATTGGAAAATCCTGACTGAACCACAGCTATCCGTGCTGGATTTTGACCCAAACCAGCAGAAAGTACATTACCCAAAATCACTTCACTTGTTTGTTGTTTTAAGAAAGGATACCTATCTAAAAAAAATTGAAATATTGGTTTAATTAATTCTATTGCATTAGTTTGACTTAAAGTACCAAGAAACTTTCCAATTGCTGTTCTTTTTGTATCTAGTATAAACATCTTTCATATTATAAAATATACTTACACTTTATACAAGAAACATCTGACAGAAGGCCAAAAACTCAAAATTTAATCATTTTATTCACAAGCAAAATCAAAACTAAATTATATAGATAAATTAATGTTGCATTACCACACTTGATATATCTCAAATATGGTAATTTCCTTGTCTTTAATATCTAATATTTTATTTGGAATAAGGCCATTTTCTTTCGCATATCTAAAAAAGGTTTTTCTTGGCTGTTTAAAAGTAGAATATTTCTCTGGAATTAATATAAAAAGGGTGGTTTTTTTTGAAAAATAAAAGTTTTTCAAAAGATATTGCTGGATCTTTTTTTCGTTTGAGTCCTGTATGAATTTAGGCCACTCATCGAAGTATTTACCCTTTTTATGATCAAATGCCTGCAGCTGGGTCTGTATACCCCAATCCACACAGACAAAGACACTGTCGCTTTTCTTGGTATAGTCTATAAGTTCATACGTTGCCTTGGACCAGGCATAGGAAATATTGGGGTTGTCATAGTTTTTGTTGTACTGATAGTTGATAAATATAAAATAGGAAGCTATACAGATAAGTAACACTGAGAGAATGCGTTTTTTTTCTTTGAAAAAATACATGAGTCCCGCACTGAAAAGAACGGTTACATAGGGGTATACCATCAAAAGGTGCCAGCTCCCGCCTGCAGCGCTTGTTATGATGATTTGGGATAATATGCCAAGTGATAGTAATATGAAAAATAAGTGGGGTTTTGTGATTTTTCTATCGATAATTTTTATTAAACCATGAAGTATTGCGACTCCCAAAATAAAAAATGATAAAATCAGGCCAAAAACCGGTATAAATTTATCTATAAAACTCATTTCCAAAGATTGCAGATAAAATATCTGACCGTTAAACAATAATAAGTAGCTATTTAATATCTGGATAAGATGTTTAAAGTAAAACAAATCTATTGTTTTAAGATAATCCAGTCTCCATAATATGTACGGAAGCAGTAATGCGAATATTATGGCCCAAAAAATCAATACCTTCCCTTGTAGGGCGCTGAATTTTTCCATCGCAATTGACCGCATTTCTTTGAAATAGACAAAACTCCCCGAAACCATGAAGCTTGTTATAAACCAGATGAAATTCAGCTTATTATAAAATCCCAAGATTAAACAAATCAAGATAAAAAGTATGTCTTTTTTTTGTTGTTTTCTGATGAGTCGGAAGAAAAAGAATAAGGTAAGTGACCGAAGCACCAGACTTAACACAACAGGACCGTAATCCACCCGCGTCAGATTGATGAGACTTGGATCTATGACAAGCAGCAATAAACTGAGGTTGGCAACAAACTTGCCAAATTCCTGCCTTACGGTTTTATAAGTAATCCACAAAGACAAACATGTTATGAGTATATTAGGTAAACGAATACTGTACATCGTCACGCCAAACAGCTTGTATATAGGTGCGTAGATCCATGGTTTTAAAGCGCCAATATAGGTCATGACCATGATCGGAAAACTGCCGATGTGCACGTAAGCAAAAGTATCATCTACCGGCCCAAGCGCAGAGTTCATATAGAATGTCTCATCATAGTTAGGAGCGGGATACTTAAGGCGAAATGTTGCAGTTATGAAATAGACCGCAATACAAATGTAGATCCATAGATTCTGTCTTATATTCGCAAAGATTCTCTTTCGCATTTAAGAAGTAATTATAGATGATTGAGAACGTTTTATAAACTAACACTCACTTCTTTGTATAATATACTATGCAGTCTTTTTGTTCAATCATCATCCTTAATTATCAGGGAGACAAATTCATAGAAAAAACTATCCAATCTCTTCTTAACCTGAATTTTCCAAAAGATGATTATGAAATCATCATCGTTGACAATGCTTCAACTGATAAAAGCAGAGAAATTATTGAAAATTTAATAGATTCCGGATCGGAGTCCGGAATGACAAACCATGAACACGTCATCCCCGCGAAGGCGGGGATCCAGAGTAAAATCACCACTATTTTTCTTCCTCAAAACATCGGTTTTGCAGCCGGAAATAACAAGGGAATTAATATAGCAAAAGGAAAATACGTGATACTCTTAAATAATGATTGTACGGTGGATAAAAATTGGTTAAAAGAACTTGTTATGGTTTCAGAAAAAGATGAAAAGATTTTCGCAGTTAACTCAAAGATTTATTTAGGAAATACAAACAAAATTCAAAATGCTGGTATAAAGATTTTTCCTGACGGCTATGCTCGGGATATCGGAGCTGTTCCCAAAGATAAAAAACAGAGGTATGAAGAAGATCGTGGACAATATGACAAAGAAATAGCTGTAGACGCTGCGTGCGGTGCTGCCGTTTTGTACCGTAAATCAATCTTGGATAAGATTGGCCCGTTGAATGAATCGTTCTTCCTGTACTATGAAGACGTTGAGATATCTGAAAGGGCTAAAAAACAAGGGTTTAAGATCGTTTATGCACCCAAAGCAGTAGTTCATCACCTTCATGCCGCCTCCTCAGGAGAATGGTCTCCATTTTTCATCTATCACAGCGAAAAGGGGAGACTGTTACATATGTTTCTCCATTTTCCATTCACCACTTTTTTAAAGGAATATATTTTGTTTTCAATAAAAGCAAAGCTGAGATTTTCCGTGCGGCTTTTCACAAATCCAAAAACCACACCCGTAAATTGGCAATATATAAAGGTAAAATATTATTTCTTTTTTAATTTTCCCTGGTTATTATTAAAAAGATGCCATCAATGAAAACTGCGGTTATTTATGACAAATGGCTTCATCAATTCGGAGGAGCTGAAGTAGTAGCTGTCACTATGGCGGAAATTCTGTTGAAATGCGGCTGGAAGGTAACTTTCATATCAGGACAAAACGTAAACCCATCCAAAATAAAAGAAAAGCTATCAATTGATCTTGAGAAAGTAGAATTTCACACAGTTTGGAATGATGAAGATAGGCTAAAGAGAATAGTTGAAGATAAAGACCTTTTTATAAATCTGTCTTTTATGGATTATGGTTACGCCTATGCGAAGAAAAATATTTATTATACTCATTTCCCGACACCAATAAGAAACTTTCTTTTTAATGCCACCCTTGCTTTTTTTAAAGCAACAGGACTACATGCATTATTACCAACAAATCTTAGACAAAGGATTTCTGATCGGACCCGTGCTGGTATTTTTTTTGATATGAGTAAAAGATTATCGTCATACGATGTCATCCTTGCCAACTCAAAATACACCAAAAAATGGATAAAGAATTACTGGAACATGGATTCACAGGTTCTTTACCCACCAATAAACATAGTAGATTCCCGCCTTCGCGGGAATGACAACCAGAATCACGGCAAAGACCTTAAATTGTCATCCTCGGGCTTGACCCGGGGATCCAGAAACAACTGGATCACCTCAATCGGCCGCTTTTTCACCCTCGGCCATGGCAAAAAACAGGAGATCCTCATTGATGCTTTTAAAAAACTTACATCATTGGCTGATATTGATTGGCAACTTCATCTTATCGGGGGGTTGGGGGGTGAGGCCTCAAGTATAAAGTTCATGAAACAGTTAAAAACCATGGCAAAAGGGTATCCAATATATTTTCACATAAATGTAAATCATAATGAAGTTGGAAATGTTCTTTCACAATCTAAAATCTACTGGCATGCCACGGGATTCGGTGAAAATGAAGATAAAAATCCTATGGCTTTTGAACATTTTGGTATCGCACCCGTTGAGGCAATAGGAGCCGGATGTATACCGCTTTTATACAATGGTGGAGGATTGCCGGAAATTATTGAAAAAGTGGGTCTGCAAAAAGAAAAATATCTTTTTAATACAATTGGTGACTTGGTTGAAAAAACACTAGCAATATCTCCAGACACAATAAAACCGATTAACTTTTTTTCTGTAACTCAATTTGCAACTGACTTTAAAAGGTATATATTATGATGACGCTCTAAACCAGAACTTTTGTTGTTTTTATACCATTGACAGAAATAAAGAATACTGTAGTATAGACATTATGTTAACTCAAGATGACCTAAAAGCAATTAAAAAAGTAGTGAATGAAGAAGTCGGTAATGGTCTTTCAATTGGGTTAAAATCAATCCAGAAAGACATTAGATCTTTAAAAAAAGACGTACGAATATTGAGAAAAGATCTCAATATTACCATCACCTCATTTGACCGGGAAATTATTGATACTCGACGCCGGATTAACCGTATTGAAGATCATCTCAATCTTCCACCTTTAACTACCAACTAAGCTTCTGGTACAATAATATTCGATGAAAAAACTGCTCCTTGTTGCATTGCTCATATTTCTTTTTTTACTTTTTACCTCATCGGGCAATATCGATTCGATAGATGCTACCTCTCACATGTATTTAGCAAAGCAGATGGTTAAAGATCACCGTATTGATTTTGGCAAAGGAATACTTGCCAACAAAATGGTTGCAGCTAGTAATCAAACTGATGGTAACCGATATATTGTCTACAACTTTGGGTATGCCTTGTTTTTGATTCCCGGCGTAATCTTAAGTGAAGGCATAAGATCTCTATTACATGCGCCCTTGTCATCATTTCCCGCCCAGTATGACTGGATTTATATGGGGTATGCCGACGTACTGAATGCTGTTACGGTAACTGCACTATTATTTTGTATCTATAAAATAGCCATCCTAGTTAAACCTGCGATATCCGGTAAGAGATATGTTGTGCCTGCTCTTATTATGTCTTTGTTCGCAACAAATATAGTCATTCAAGGACACCATCACTTTACCCATCCGTTATTTACACTTTTCGCAACTTGCAGTTTTATCACGCTTTATCAATATGCAAAGAGTAAATCTGTTAAATACGTATGGCTGTTCAGCCTTTGTTTTACCATATCGGCAAGCATTTATAATGCGACATTCATACTTTTTTTTATCCCGTTGGCAGTTCTTCTTTTTTTGATAAGCCAATCTAAAGATCGGGTAAAGAATATCTGTTATTTGCTGATTGCATTTATTCCTTCAGTAATAATGCAACTTGTTTGGAATTATCTGCGTTTCGGAAATCTTCTGTACTCGGGATATACAGAGATGGGGTTTAAGTTATACGATGTTAACCTCGTTGAAAATATTAAGCATTTTATAGCTATGACAATAGGTCCCAATTTGGGACTACTTTTCAACAACCCGCTTCTAATAATTTCCTATATATTGGCTGTTAAATCTCTTTTTTCTAAGAAAAACCCGCTTCAAATATACTCCGTATTTTTTCTGTTCCTTTCAGGTTGTTATTTTGTGAATTATTCTCTAGCTACCATCTGGCATGGTGAGTCAACCTACGGCCCCCGTTATCTTTTTCCTCTTATCCCTTTTGGCATTGTCTTCTTTTTATTTTATATATCAGAAATAAAAAAGAAGTGGCAAACATGCATAGTGATATTGTTATTAACAGTGGGCATTTTAGTGCAAATACCCGGCATTCTGATACCTCATTTTACGTTCCCTCTTATTTCTAAACCATACTGTTTACAGGATAATTACCGCTATTTTGATATACGATGCAGTCCCGCAATAACCGGGTGGGCACAACTGATAAAGAGAGAAACTAAAACGACAGCCCTTATTTTCAAACAAGGACCCCTTATTACCGACAAGTATCCAAATCCTCTCACACCTTTTAAAACAATATATCCCGATCCTTTGTTCAACGTGTTCTCAAAATACAAAACAAGTGACTACCAGGTAAGTGAAGATCTGTTGAATAACATCTATGCTTTTTCTCCGGATATCTGGTGGATCAAACTGCGATATTACAAGAATATTATCCCTTAAGACTTAAGTATTGCCAATATGTTTAAAATCTGGTCGTTGGATATATCTACTTTTTTAATTTTCATCGCTTTATTTTCATTAAGTATATAAAGACGGTAACCTTTATCCTCCAACCATTGAGCTATGTCTTTATTGCTTGTCCCAAAGAATTGGTTGTTATTATTTAATTCAATCAGTATTTTTTTTATGGTTTTTCTTTTGATGTTTTTTTCGGCACCATGCAATACTTTCATTTCTGCACCCTCCACATCGATTTTAAGAATAGAAACTTCTGTTATGTGATTATTCTCAATATAGGTATCAAGTGTAATCGATGGAACTTTTACAGTATTTGAGTCGTTTTTATTATGTGTGATGTGGTTTATTTCAACTTCCTTTTCTACATTTAAACGTTCATATCCGTTTTTATCCGACGCCACTCCTTTAAAAATACTTATATTTTTGATCCCGTTAAGGCGGATGTTTTCTTCAAATAGCGCTACCGATTTATAATAAGGCTCAAATGCATATATGTGGCCATGAGTAATAACAGATGAAGCAAACAAAGAATAATCTCCTATACAGGCTCCCACATCGATAAAAATATCGTCCGCATTAAGATTTTTCAGTATATAGTTCACGCCTTCATACTCGGGAATTCCCATATATATAAACAAACCCCCGTAAGAACTGTCGGGGTAACAAATACATTTTCTGTTTGGAGTAATATCGACTATTGCGGGCAAATGAAAAAAAAGTTGATTCATCTTCCACCAGAGGATGCGGATTAAAGTTTCCCCGATTCTATTTTTATTTAACGGATGAAAAAAAACTGCCCTAATTGATCTGATAAGCTGCCGCATATGATTTATATTTTATGGGAATATTATTCCCCCAGATTTTAACAATTACCCATTCCACAAACTCCTTGGGAAATATTTTCCTATTTAAAAGGGCAAGTTTATCTATTAACGGTAAATCTAATTTGATGAGTTCTTTAAATGAAAATCTCTTCATCCAATTACCTGAAAGATTCCCGTTTTTTTTAAATATTCTGCGTAAGACCAAAGGTTCCTGAAAATTGTAAATTACTTTTTTGTTTTTACAAAGAATGTTTTTTATAAAATAAAAGTCTGTCCCCACTTTTACTGATACATCATATTTATATTTATTATTTCTGAAAATAAGCGAAGAGTGCCATGCTATATCTGCTTTATCTGGCTGAGCGCGATATGCTGTTTTGTTATATTTTTCATACCAGTTGATGATCGCTGTCCCGCAACCTATATATTCTTGATGTTCCTCCAGAAAATCGACCTGCTTTTCCAGTTTTTCTGGGTGCCAAACATCATCATGATCATTAATAGCAATATAATCTCCTTTTGCCTTGCTAAGTAACAAGTTTAACCCTTCATACGGCCCGATATTTTTTTTTGAGTTAAGGATTTGAAGTTTAGAATTCAGTGTTAGAAGTTTATTTATAATATCAGACGTTTTATCAGTTGAAGCATTATTAAGTATTAATATTTCAATGTTGTTGTACGACTGATTTAAAACAGATAAAAGGGTTTTTTCAATGAAGTTTTGAGCATTGTAAGCACAAATTAATACTGATACCAGTGGCTTTTTCATTGTACAATGGGCTCAATCATCTCCGCCTTTGATAACGGATGAAGTTGGATGATGATTGTGTCTTTGTCTTCATACATTTTCTTTACATACTTGAGCTTTGTGAAATCTAAAATTTGTTTTTTTTCACTCTCATTCATAGCAAAAAGATTAAGCTTTACATATTTAAATCCGATATCAGTCATCAGTTTGATACTGCTGCGATTAAAATCGTTATTCTGAAAAAAATTTCTATATTCATTATATTTTGGAGGGACATATCCGGAAAAACCGCTTAATATGTCGCAAGAATGCTCGGTTGAGGCAAGAAGTATATTGGTTTTATATTGCAAGTCACGAGACACAGTTGCTTCTTTTGCGCGGTAATCAAACGGGTACTCTAAGAGTGCTGATGTATCGGTCTTACAGATATTTTTCACTGCGTCATAGCTTTTTGTCCACCATATCTTTTGTGAAGCGGCCTGGGGAGCAGGATAAAATTCAATCATTAAACCTAAAAAAAGTAAAATAAAAAAGTATTTTTTGATAAAAGGATTCTTAACTGTATTGTGCAATAAATCAATTGCGGGTATAAGTAATACGGCAATAGCTATACTCAATGGAAGATACCATCTGGCTAAAGCTCTCATAGCTCCTAGAAAGGGAATTGTTTTGAATACGAGCATATAGGGAAGGGGAGCGACTAAATACCTTCCGTTTATGTTCAACCGCGGGCCAAGTGAAAAAATAAAGCTAACGCAAATTATTAGCAATAACCAAATGAACAAACTGGATCCCCGGGTCAAGCCCGAGGATGACAACGTACTGTCATTCCCGCGAAGGCGGGAATCTAGACTACGATTTCCTTTTTTTTTCAACGCAAAAAATAACCAAAAGTAAAGTAATAATAAAGGAATGAATCCTATAAATACTGCATTTTCACCGAATGAATGCATATTAAAACTTCTCCACCATCCCATAAAATGATAAAAAAGTGAGTTTTGATTTGATGGAAATAAATAATCCGTAATATGTGCTGAGTAAGTTACATACTGACCCTGATCGATAACCGGTTTGTAAAGACTTTGCATCTGAAGATACGCTTCAAGCGTAGGTTCACAAACAATCAGGAAAGTGACAAAAACAATCAATAATTCAGAAAGTGTCCGTAATCTATCCCTTATACCGCGTTCATCCCATCGGGTGTAAAAATTGTAAATAAATTCTGATTTATGTTTAATTAAATCCTTTT
>Ga0334722_10000230_pt1 | contig 85537 bp, 81 predicted proteins | sample C3_bottom_MG_FD_207210 | JGI IMG/M metagenome (GOLD analysis project Ga0334722, IMG submission 207210) | Sediment microbial communities from Yellowstone Lake, YNP, Wyoming, USA - C3_bottom | ecosystem: Environmental > Aquatic > Freshwater > Lake > Sediment | place: USA: Wyoming | collected...
CGGAATTAATCTGGGAATAGTTTGACCCCGGGGGGTGAGCCGTATACTTGGTTCGGCTTTATGCGCCTGCCGGTAAACTTGGCGGAAGGTGGCGGGCTGGCTATGGTCTTTTTTCTTCTCCCCAGACGCTTTGCAAAAGGTCACGTACATCGGCATCGCTGAGTTGTTCGAACTGGAGATAAAATTGACCGACGGCGTAAAACTCTTCGGGTGTGGCCAGAAGGACAAGCGCATCGGCCTCCGGGATTTTGGTCAGGACGTCAGGTGGGGCTACCGGAGCAGCCACGACCACTTTCTGCGCCGTCTTTTTTAAAGATAGGGCGGCGGCGCGGATCGTCAGGCCCGTAGCAATACCGTCGTCCACGATAATGGCCGTGTTCTGGCGGAGGTCGGGCCAGGGACGTTCTCCCCGATAGTGATCAAGGCGGCGCCCGATTTCTCGCTGGACCGCCTCTTGGGCCCGCTCCAGATACCCGTGGGGTAGGGCCGCCAGGCGGATGAGGTTTTCATCCAAAACTACTGTGCCGTCGGGAGCCATGGCTCCAATGGCCAACTCTTCGTTAAAGGGGGCGGGGATCTTCCGGGAAATAATGAGGTCCAGTGGCGCACCCAGGGCGCGGGCTACTTCTACGCCCACGGCCACGCCGCCGCGGGGAACAGCTAAAACAAAAGGATTGGGGAAGTTGGCTTCCAGTAACCGCTGGGCCAGTTTTCGTCCGGCTTCCCGCCGGTTAGAAAAGAGCATGGGCCTCACCACCTGATCCTGGCGGAAAAAGGCGGTTACGGTACGGCTATCCGTAGCGCCCGTCGGGCTACCTGAAAGCGGGCGGGGGTGGTACCGATGAATTCACCGTCAGCATGGATATTGAGGGGATCTGTCGACCTCACTTCCACTTCCCGAGCGCGTTTTACGAGGATCTTTTTTAATCCGGTATGTCGGCCGCTAAAGACCAGAGTCAACGCCCGCAGGGTTTCCAGGCGGCCAAAATCCCACCCCAAGACTACGTCCAGGGCGCCATCATCGGGTTCCGCCGTAGGGACCATCTGCATCCCACCGCCGTAGTATTTAGCGTTGCCGACGGCCACTAAGAATATGCGGCGTTCGATTTTTTCTCCGTCCAAAAGGATCTCCGCCGGTCGGCAGCGGTAGCTCCACAACTGGGTCAAAACGGCCACCAGGTAGGTTATCGTGCCGTTGAGGTAGTGACGTCCGGTGTTGACTTGATAAGCGACCTCCGCGTCAAACCCAATGCCGGCGATATTGGTAAAATAATGGCCGTTAACCATCCCCAAATCGATGGTCCGTTCCTTTTTGGCCAAGAGAATGTCCAGGGCAGCTTCCGGCTGTTGGGGTATTCTCAAGGTACGCGCCAAGTCGTTTCCCGTTCCCGCCGGGATGATGGCCAGTCGCTGACCCGAAGGGCCCAGGCCATTCACCAACTCGTGTAATGTACCGTCTCCTCCCACCGCCACCAATTGCTCGATCTGATTTTCCGCTGCCTGCCGCCCGAGTTCGATGGCGTGTCCCGGCCTTTCAGTAAAAAATAGCTCAAAATTTAAACCACGGCCTTTGATTAGGCCCTCCAGGCGACGCCAGACCCGAAGCGCTCGGCCTCTTCCTGCCGTGGGGTTAACTACAATCCAGGTACGCACGGCTTGGGCTCCTCATTCCTTGGCGGGTGGATGAGAGGCTGACTTCTCCTCTGGGGCCTTCATCTCGCTTTTTCCGAGAAAGATTCCGCCTTCCTCGATTACCAGTTGGCCCACTTTGATGTCTCCCTGCAAGCGGCCCTTGTTGAAAATCTCCAGTCGTCCCTGGGCTTCTACGTTGCCAATGACTTGTCCGCCCAAGCTGACTTCTTTGGCGGTAATGTTACCTTTGACCTGCGCCCCGGCGACGATGATGACCGCCCCCTGGCCTTTGATATCTCCTTCGATGATCCCTTCCACCCGCAGATTGGCTTTGGCCTGGACGGTACCCTTGATCACGGTCTCTTTCCCAATGATGGTATCGACTTTTTCCTCGGCTTGTCCATCCCTTTTCCCGCCGAACATGCTGGGTCTCCTTTCAACGCTTTCGTTATCGCCATCAGGCTGCGGTGCCCTTTGGCCCAGTTCGGGCTGCTTGTGAGCTCGGTCCGGCCAAATTTGGACTGCTTGTGGGCTCGAATTATGGCCAGATATCGAATTTACGGTTTAGGGTAATTGTTTTTGCATGTAGGGCCATGGGTCGACCTGCTTTCCCTCCACCCAGACCTCATAGTGGACATGGGGCCCCGTGCTGAGCCCGGTGCTCCCGAGCAGGCCAATGGTCTCGCCGCGGGTGACCTTCTGACCTTCCTTGACCAGGGTACGGGTCAGGTGCCCATACAAGGTGGAGAAGCCAAAACCGTGATCTAAGATTACGGTTCGGCCTAGGCCGCCTTTCCACCCAACGAAGCGGACAATCCCGTTGGCGGTGGCCACCACCGGTGTCCCCCAGGGCGCCGCTATATCGATGGCCGGGTGGAAATCCCACCCCCAGCCGAAAGGCGCCCGGCGGTAACCGAAGGTCGATGTGATCTCACCCTGACAGGGCCAGCCCAGCGGGGTGGCAGCATCCTTGGCCACTTTTTTGTCGACGGCCTGATTCAATTGCTGGAGGGTCTGCTCCTTCTCTGCCACTTCGGAGCTGATTGCCGCTAAGGTGGCCGCCAGAGCCGTCAGTTCCTGGTTGCTCCTGACCGGCCGTCCCCCGCTGCGGGAGACCAGACTGAAGCGGCGCTGGTTTTGTTCTTCCCGGTTTTTCCCCAATTGATCTACCGATTGAAGGTCTTGGCTGGGACCAGCCGTCTCTCTTAGCGAAATCTCAGCCCCTCCGATAGGGCCGCTGGTGGTCACGGGTGGAGGCCCACCGGCGATGGTGGTCGCTTTGGCGGCACCCCCCAGCGGTGCGTTGCCCGGGGTCTGACCCGATTGGGGTTCGCGCGGCGGGGTCGGTTTGGGGAGGTTTAGCTTAGCCCGGATTTGGGCGTCGAGTTGGTCTAGGATGAGGAGTTTTTGCTGGATAGTCGAAGTTTGCTGTTTCAGCTGCTCTATTTCTTCCTTTTGTTGCCGGGACGTGCTGCGGAGAGTTTGCAGTTCCTCCATGTTGCCGAGCAGATTATGGTAGGAATAGGCGAAGGAGGCTAGAACGACGGTCCCCAGGAGAATCAGGGCAACGAAGGCGCGGATGAGGGTCAGGGAAATGCGGAAGGAGCGAATGTTGCCCCGGGCGTGGGGGACAACCATCACGGTAAAGACCCGGTTTTGTTTGGCTTTTTTCCCTCCCTGTCGGGCGCCTCCCATGGCCACGCTCCCCCCTGGTAAGCTCGGTGAAGGACTAGCCTTGTTATATTCGACCCGATGGCCCTTTTTTCCTCCTCCGACTGTCCTATTTTTTCATCTTTCCGCATGGCGATGCCGTAGTTGACCTGCCGTGCTAGTTGAGCTGCCGTGGCTTACCGCAGTTAGCGGCTCTACGCCGCCTCTGCCCCCTCCACGTGCCCTGGATGCCTGCCACGCGCTCAACCAGGCAAAAGCCGCTGCGCTGCATCACCTTTCAATCGTTTACCCGTTGTCGGTCCGGCCGCTGCGCGTTCTTTTGTGCTGGGCCAGCCGGATGGCTTCCTTTTCTTCGTCGGTCAAAAGGTAGCTGGATTGGCCCCCTTGCAGCGGTTTGCCGTAGACCCGCGATTCGTCGCGGCCGTAAAGGCTCGATAAAACGACTCCATTGCCTTCCTCGTCCATCAGCGCCAGAGAAAAACTGAGATCACTGCCCATTCCCTCAAAAGCGTTGAAGCGTACGATCCCCAGGTGCTGGATGAACCCTTTGGAGCGTTCTTTTAATTCTTGCTGGTTGGCCGCTAGTTGCTGCACCTGCGTCTCCAGTTGATCGCCTCTTTCGGCCAGGTGTAGCAAGAGTTCTTCCAGGTTTACGCCGGGCCTTACTTCCAGAAGGGCGGCGAAGCGCTTGATCAGTTTATAAAGCTTAAAACTGAGGATGATAACGATGACGGCAAGAAAGCTTAGGACGGCCAGCAGGGCAAAAAAGAGGTCGTTTCTGATTTCGATCATGTCTGCTTCTCCCACCTTTTGCTTCTTGCTATTAGCCCGCTAGAAGCCTGCTTCCGCTCCCCGCGATGCGCGGTCTTGGTCGTCATGGCGTCAGGTTGCCACCGCGGACCAGCGGGCGAGAGCTGCGGCGATTCTTGCCAGCGCTTTCCCCTGACGTTATAATAGCCCTATAAGAAACAGAGGTTCGGTTGGAGCCGGGCACGCCGCCCGCGGGATCAGGAGTGCTTTGACGAAGACGAAGAGGTTGTTCCTTTCATGCCTCTTCTCCCTTCCTGCTGATATTAGCACAGTACCCTGGCCTCGGTCTAGATGGTGTCGCTTTTATCGGGGGTGAAGCGTTGAAGCGCGAAAGCATCTATCAACTATTGTATTCGGTACGTCAAGGTGACGTAACACCGGAGGCCGCGTTAGAGAAGCTTTCTTTCCTTCCCTACGAAGATTTGGGCTTTGCTAAAGTCGACCACCACCGCGCGTTGCGCCGGAATTTCCCCGAGGTAATTTTTGGTTCGGGGAAAACGGGGGAGCAAATTTTGGCCATCGCGCGCGCCATGGCCGACCACGGTTCTCCGGTCCTGGTGACCAGGGTGAGCGATGAGGCGGCATTCCTCCTCCAAGAGGCTTTCCCGGCCGGTCGTCACTTCCCCCAAGCCCGTATTTTTTTCTCCGGTCCCCTTCCCGCAGCCAGTTCAGCGGCGCCTTCAGGTCCGGCACCAGCTTCCGCTTCGCTCCCAGCCTCCGATCCGCTGGCTGCCTCCGCTCAGTCGCCTCCGCCCGGCCCGCTGCCGGCGGATAAGCGCCCCGGGAAAGTGGTGGTAGCCACTGGCGGGACGGCCGACCTTCCAGTGGCCGAAGAAGCCGCAGTGACTTTGGAGATTTTAGGTAATGAGGTCATCCGCTTATACGATGTGGGTGTCGCTGGCGTCCACCGTCTTCTCTCCCATTTAGAGGTATTGCGTTCGGCGCGGGTGATCGTCGCCGTTGCTGGAATGGATGGGGCTTTGCCCAGCGTCATTTCCGGTTTGGTGGCGGTACCGGTGGTGGCCGTTCCGACCAGCGTTGGCTACGGGGCGAGTTTTGGCGGTCTGGCCGCCCTCCTTACCATGCTGAATAGTTGCTCCACGGGGGTCGGCGTGGTTAATATCGATAACGGCTTCGGGGCGGCTGTCCTGGCCGATCTTATCAATCGCTGCTGACGATGAGGATTGGTGGCCAATCCGGGCGAGGACGGGGGCGCTGACCCTTTATCCCTTTGGGCGAATTGCTTTATTGCTGATGCAACGGTTGAACCCTGCAGATTCTGGGGATAGGAGGAGACGGGATGGAAACCGTCGTTTATTTTGACTGCTTTGCTGGGATTAGTGGGGATATGCTTCTCGGGGCGTTGGTCGATTTAGGCGCCGATCCGGAGTTTATCAAGCAAGGGTTGGCCCGCCTGGGGTTGTCAGGCTTTTCTCTGACCTTCTCCGAGGTTAAAAAGGCGGGCCTGCGCGCCACTGCCGCTCGGGTTTTGGTGCATGAGGGGGGCGGTTTGGCCCATCCGACCCTGGCCACCATCGAGCAACTCATCCGGTCCGCCGCTCTCCCAGGTGAAGCTGAGGATTTGGCTGTTACTGTGTTTCGGCGTTTGGCCGAAGCAGAGGCCGCCGTTCACGGTGTCCCTCTAGAGGCGGTTCATTTTCACGAGGTTGGGGCTGTCGACTCCATCGTGGATATCGTTGGGACGGCTTTGGCCCTGACCGCTTTGGGCATCCGCACGGCCTACTTTTCTCCTTTACCTACTGGGCGCGGCTTTGTCCGGGGCAGCCATGGGCTTTTGCCGGTCCCGGCGCCAGCCACCCTTCAGCTCCTAAAAGATGCCCCCCTTTATTCCGTTGATGTAGAGGGGGAGCTGGTTACCCCTACCGGCGCGGCGTTTGTCGCCACTCTGGCCAGGTCTTTCGGTTCCATGCCCCCCCTGGTGGTGCGCCGGGTGGGCTATGGTGCGGGAAGCAGGGATTTTCCCTTCCCCAATCTTCTTCGAATCATCCTCGGGGAACCGCTTTCACCTGGTGGTGGGGTTCCCTCGTTTTCGGTAGGCGGAGGGATGGGGATTTCCCCTGGCCTGGAGGCCGATCAGGTCTTTTTGGTGGAGACGAATATCGACGACATGAACCCGGAGTTTTATGAAGAGATTATCGGGCGCTTGCTGGCGGCGGGAGCCCTTGATGTCTTCCTCACTCCTATCCAGATGAAAAAGTCGCGTCCGGCCACGCTTCTTTCGTTTTTAGCTCCTCTCGATAAACTGGACTCTCTGGCGGGGTTAATTTTCGCGGAGACTACATCGCTGGGGCTCCGCTATCATCCCGTTTGGCGGCGCAAACTGCGGCGGGAATTCCGCCAGGTAGAGACGGAGTTCGGTAAGGTGACGGTAAAGGTTGGCTGTCTGGGCGATCGTTTGCTGAACGTGGCTCCGGAATACGAAGAATGTAAAAAAGTCGCGGCGAGCGCGGGAGTTCCCTTAAAAGAGGTCTACTCTGCCGCTTTGGCCGCCGCCCGGCGGGTACTGGGACCGTCTGTCCGTAATCCGGTCTGGTGAGGCCACCTGCAAAGCTTCGACGATTCCGGGAGCCTCTATGGTGTGTATCTGCTGTTTATCTGGTGTGTGCGTCTGGCTGGGGATGTCCGCTACCTGATCGTGGCCGAGGCTCGACAAGACGCTGTTGTATTTAAGTTCTTTGCAGAGTTCGCGGAGTGCGCTGGCAGCTGGTAGAGTGTTGCTGCGGTTCGCACTGTGTTTTGCCAGCTGGTAGTATGTTTTCCGCAGTTGCTGGGTGTTGCCACAGTTTGCAAGGTCTTTTCTCCCTTAGAACGGGGGCAGGGTTTCTTTTCGCTTTGACCGACTGTGTTTCCGGGAGCGGTGGAGTGGGCAATCGTACCTACCCTGGAGGCGTCGGAGAGGTAGGTGAGCAGGCCCGGAAGGCGACGCATCAGCATTGAGCCTGGTGAGTATGAGAAATCCTGCCTGCATCGAATACGCAGCCGGGCGCTCGCCGCCCGCGGGCTCAGCCCCTGGATGGGGAGTGCGTCACATTTAGCAGAGCATGCTTGGGTAGTCACCACGCTTGGGCGGCTCCGCCCGCCTCGATCGAGCCAAGTCCTTATGAAGTCGCCGAGCAGATTCAAAAGAACCACCGCCACGTACTTGTACAAGGCTATCCGTTGACGTCTCACACCGCCTCTCAAGGAATCCTTCCGCTCTCTGCTGGGCCTTTTTCTTTGGCTATGACCGTTGCCGCGCTGCTCGTTTGGTTAGGAACTACCTCACCCCTCCTCTGGCTATGACTCGCCACTGTCCCGTCACTTTTCCCTGCTCCACGATATAGAGGTAATCGGTCAGATTGACCACAGGACAGGCATGATTGGGAATGACCTCCAGGCGATCGCCCACTTGTAACGGGCTGTTGGGCGGCAGTGCGAGGATACCGTGTTCTTCCGAAAGGCGTTCTATCATGTACTCGGGGTGATTTTTGACCAGGCCGTATCCGTTGAGGAGAGCCGTTCCATGGGCCCCCCGATCGAGGGCCAGGGTTTTAGCGCCGGCGTCAACGACAGCGCGGTCGGGAGCGGGGCGGCTGATGACGGTTGTCAGAACAGTAAGGGCACACTCTTCCTCGCGGGCCACGCCGAGGGCGATTTGGGTGGCGTCATTGAAGACATAATTCCCCGGTCTTATTTCAGTAATTCCAGGAAAGGTGCCGGAGATTCGGACAGTTGGCGTAGAGCCGACGCTGAGGGCGAGGCCCGACCATCCTTCTTCCTCCAGCAGCCTGGCCGTTTGCAGAAGGGATTCTGCTTCGAACTGGGCGATTCGGTTTAGTTCTGTTTGGTTTTTCGCCCCGTAGGCGTGGCCGGCGTGGGTGAGAAGACCTGTTAGTTTTAGGCCAGGGAGACTTTTCACCGCCCTGGCTAGCTCAACGGCTGGCTGGCCTGGCCGCACGCCTGTTCGCCCAAGCCCGCTGTCAATTTCGATCAGGCAGGGTATCTCGAGGCCCTGGCTGGCTGCTGCCGCCGACAATTGTCGCGCCCCTATCTCGCTGTCGATTAGTACAGAGAGGTAGGCCCGCCTGGTCAAGTCGAGGAGTCGTCGCAGCTTCACCTCCCCGATTAACTCGTAGGCGATGAGGATATCCTTGAAACCGGCGGCGACCATGGCTTCCGCCTCGTCGAGCTTGGCGACGGTGAGCCCTGTGGCGCCGGCGGCTAATTGTAGCTCAGCAATCTCTCTTGTCTTATGGCTTTTCACGTGGGGGCGCAACTTGAGGCCGTGTTTTTGGGCGAAGGCGGCCATGGCGGCGATGTTTTCCTTGAGTACAGTGAGGTCGACCAGTACAGCGGGTGTATCTAACTCTTCTCGATAGTCGTTTTTTGTCATTTTCCTCCCCCGCATTCGGTTTTTCTTCTTTCCCTGGCATGGCCGTCACGAGGGTGAGGTCCTGCCGTTTTCAGTACCATTCGTTGCACTCCGCTTATATTCTTCTTTTGCCTTAACCTGTGGTTTGGAGAGCGCAATCTCCCTCTTGACCAACCCGGGGCTGGCCTATCCGCAGCTTGCTGGCCTCAAAGGGCTTGCCGGGCGGCGCCCGTGGGCAGGTCGGCGATCTTGAAGCAGCCTCGGGGTGAAGGTGCGTGGGGTCCTTTCCCCTGAGGACCGCGTTACGAAACTTTGCTGGCCAGGATGGCTGCGATGAGGATCGCTGGTAAAAGAGCAGCAATCCTGATTTTCGTGGCCTGGAGAAGGTTTAGGCCTATACCTAGGATCAGTAAGCCCCCCGCCGCTGTCATTTCTGCTACAACGTTGGTGGTGAGGAGCGGTTTTAGCTGCTGGGCCAGAAGGGTAATGGTTCCCTGATAGAGGAGGAGGGGTAGGGCGGAAAAGGCGACGCCCAGGCCCATTGTGGAAGAGAAAATGATGGCCGTTATCCCGTCCAGCGCCGACTTGGCGAGCAGTATGTCGTACCTCCCGGTTAGCCCATCTTCCAGCGAACCCATAATGGCCATGGCTCCAACGCAGTAGACTAGCGTTGCGGTGATGAACCCTTTGGAGAAGGATCCGTCGCCATAACTGAACTTCTTTTCCAGGTTACGTCCCAGGCTCTCGAGTCCTTCTTCAATGTGCAGAAGCTCGCCGATTGCCCCCCCAAGGGCCAGACTTATGATGAGGATTAGAGGATTCTTGGTCTCCCAGGCTGTCTTCAGGCCGATGTAGGTGACGCTGAGGCCGATGCCCTGGATCACTGTCCCTTTGATTTTTTCGGGAATTCCCTTTACGATGTACGTGCCCAAAAGGCCGCCAGCGATTACGGCGGCTGCATTGATTATTGTTCCTGTCACCAACTTGCCTGGTGCAAGGGCCTTGTCCGGCTCTGATGCCGGTTGTCAGTTGGCCTTCTCCCCAGGCTTTCCTCTCCTTTCGTTTTCATTCTCTGGCGGCTGTTCCACCGCTCTTTGTGGCAACCTTTCTTGGTAGCGCTGCGACCTCTGGAGCTTAAGGAGTTTCCCGAACGTTCTCAGCGGGTCTTCGAGTAGGGAATCTTTTGGTCGCTCTTGGCCCCGGCGCGTAGGTGTTGTCTGAATTGAGGCCCGGTTGGTGGGTGAACAGGCCTGGGACCAGCCAGCCCGCGCATCTCCCTCCCGCCTCTTGGGATACTGCTCGTGCGCTGCGGCCAGGAGTTGCCCGCCCAATGATTGATGCACGGTAGAGATGATTCCTGTAGGCAGGGACCGTTTGGTGAGTGCGGAAGCGGCTGGCCTTCGGTTTACTGGGTCGTCCCGGTTTCAAGGCCGGCCAGTATTCCGCCTGGGCGGAAGCGGTCACCGGCTACGTACCGTCCGCTTTGGACGTCTTGTTCTGAGTCTCCTATTAGGAACGTTAGCCGGCAACTATTATCTCACGGTGTCGACAGGTTGTTAATTAGGGCTGATCCGTTTTGTCACAGCCCGTTTTTTGAGGGCTTCAACGCCGCCTCCCGCATTCCGCTGTGCGTTCTGAGGGGTCTTCACCCTTTAGGTGCAGCCGGCTCATGCTTTTTGGTCACGGGTTGGCCAGCGTGGGAATGGGTCTCTTCCCGGCGATGTTTCACGTGGAACACTTGCTGCCCCTGTTCCGTTCCACATCAGCTCCGCTGAATCGTTCTCTCAGAAGACACCTTTTGACTGCGTGGCTGGTACTGCCCTTCTGGGAGGTCGCCCCCCCTTTATTCCGAGAGCTCGCCCTCCGCCAAAGCTTGCCCTGTCTCGATTTATTTCCTCTCTACCGGCCCTTTAGGAGATGATTCCGACCCGGTGAGCTTCCCTGGATCAGGCTACAGGAAATGGCCATCAATAAATCAGGCCGCGATTAGTTGGCAGGGGTCGGGCCTGATCGCCTACTTTGGGTTTAGCTGCGCACCACCTCGGGCCCACCATTCCCTTGGCCTGGTGTACTCCCTAGAGGCAAGAGCGAAATGCCCGCGAGTGCCCAGCTTGCGCGCCGGGGCAGGATGGCGTCCGCTTTTCAGACTTTCTCATGGTCGCGTGGTTGGCCCTGCCGCCTTCCCTCCTCGGCGGGTTGAAGTTACGTACTCAATACCCCCAGAGTGGCCAGCTTGCGCGCCGGGGCAGGATGGCGTCCGCTATTGAGCCTGACTCGTAGGGGGAGTTGGTCCCTCCCTTTCTCTCCTCGGCGCGTCGAGGCCGCGTACTCAATTGCCGGCGGGCAGGTTTAGCGCCGACAACGGCTTACTGAAGCTCGCTGTCTTCCGGCTTCCTTCCGCTTGGGATACCTCACCTTGCCCGAGTTGCCGCCTCGGTCACCGCAAAGCCCCTTCTTCAGGGCCGCTAATCTTGGCACATGAGCGACGGTAGGCGGACTTCGGGAGGATGCTTGTGCGTGGTTTTAGGTGAGCAGCTGGTCTCCCTCCAGCCTTCACCCTAATCCCGTCATTGAGCCCCATCCCGGCCAGCACCGCCTTTAGCCCAGGTCCCCTTCCGGCAGGAGCAACTCAATAACGCGGGAAAGATCCTCGTCGCCGTAAAAGTAGATCTCGATCTTCCCCTTCCCGCCTTGGCGGGTGATTTTCACCTGCGTCCCGAGCCGCCTTTTCAAGCGGTCGGCCAAGTCTTTTTCCTCAGGCGTCGCGCTCAGACTCGCGTCCTCTCGTTTTTTCCTTCCTCCCTTACGCGCCTTTTGCCCTGCGGCTACCAACTCCTCCACTGCCCGTACCGATAGGTTCCGGCGAATGACCTCCCGCGCCAGCTTTACTTGCTCCGCAGTGTCCGTCAAGGACAATATCGCCTTGGCGTGCCCAGCGGACAATGTTCCACGTGAAACACTCTCTTGCACCTCAGCCGGCAAACTCAGCAGCCGTAAGGTATTGGCAATGTACGAGCGGCTCCGCCCTACCCGCCTCGCTAGTTGCTCCTGCGTCAACCCGAAGTCCTCAATGAGCGTCCGAAACGCCATGGCCTCCTCCATCGGGTTGAGATCTTCCCGTTGCAGGTTCTCAACCAGGCTGACCTCCATCACTTCCACCGGCGTCAATTCTTTTATTACCACCGGCACCTGACTCAGCCCAGCCATTCTCGCCGCCCGCCAGCGCCGCTCACCCGCAACCAACTCGAAACCCTCGCCCACCGGGCGGACGACCAACGGTTGAATCAAGCCATGCTCCCGAATGGACTCCGCCAGCTCAGCCAGCTTTGCTTCGTCAAAGATTTTGCGAGGCTGAGCGGGATTCGCGCGGATCTTTTCCAACGGCACATCCCGTATTTCGTCTTTCTCCGTTAACTCGATCTCGGGGATCAACGCCTGCAGACCTCTTCCCAATCCCCGCTTAGCCATTCTCGAGCACCTCCCTCGCCAGCTCCCGGTACACTTCTCCACCGCGTGACTTCGGATCATAGATGGAGATTGGCTTGCCATGACTTGGTGCTTCGCTCAAACGGACATTCCGCGGCACGATGCTCCGAAACACCTTCCCACGAAAGTATCGTTTAACTTCCTCCACCACTTGAATGGAGAGATTCGTCCGCCCGTCAAACATCGTCAGGACCACGCCCTCCAGCTGCAATGCTGGATTTAAATGAGTTTGGACCAGCTTTATGGTGTTCATCAATTGCGTCAAGCCCTCCAGGGCGTAATACTCACACTGAATGGGGATCAGGACCCGATCCGCAGCGGTTAGGGCATTTATGGTCAACAGCCCCAAAGAAGGCGGGCAATCGACCAGGATTAGGTCAAAATCATTCTTGACCGGGTCCACAGCTCGCCGCAGACGCAGTTCGCGGGAGATGAGTGGAACAAGCTCTATCTCCGCTCCCGCTAAATCAATGGTGGCCGGAGCAGCATAAAGCCCGGAGACCGCCGTCGGCCGGATGACTTCCCGGAGAGGCATCTCTTCGATCAACACGTGATAGACCGAGGTATTCAGCTTTTTCTTCTCCAGCCCTACCCCGGTGGTGGCATTGCCCTGGGGATCAATGTCTATCAGCAGAACACGTTTCCCCATTTCCGCCAGGTAAGCCGCCAAATTAACGGCGGTCGTGGTTTTTCCGACGCCACCTTTTTGATTAGCAACTGCTATGACTCGCCCCAAAACCCATCCCCCCACACCAATATACTCTAATTTCGCCGTCCGTGGACCACTTCCTTCCGTAAAAATAACAAACTTTATCAAAACTTCTCCAACCACCTTGACAACAGTAATAAAAGTGGGTAAGATATAGTCAATCTTCTATTATCTCTATCGACATTATAGTGTTTAGCGCGGCAGCGGCGTCCCCTGACTTTACGCCTGCCAAACCTTCCGCCTCGAGCCCACGCCTAAAGACAGGCCGCCAGCTGCCCCGTGAAAGGGTCCCCCAAGCCCATAAAAGGACTCCTTTACAATTACTTGTTGGGCTCTTCGTTGCCCACTTGCCTCAAGAGCCAAAAAAGGAGGCCGCTATGAAGCCGTCAGCTAAAACCCTTTATGCCTGCCAGGCTCTCATTGAGCTTGCCCGGCAATACCCAACCCGCCAGCCCGTCTTCATCGAAGATATCGCCAAACGGCAAAACATCCCCCTGAAATTCCTCCAGCAGATCCTCCTTTCTCTAAAAGGGGCACGCTTGCTGGAAAGTCGACGTGGACCCGAGGGTGGCTATCTCCTGGCCAAGCCGCCTGGCCAGGTAACCCTCCTCGATATCGTTCAGGCCCTGGAAACGCCCGCCTCCCCGGCTCCGCCAGGGCAACCCCGGACTCCCTGTGCCAACCTTCCCGTCTGGCAGGAGCTTGAACAAGCGGAACGGTCTATTCTCCAATCCTATACCTTGGAAAAGCTCGACCTTCTGACGCGCGAACCCGAAGACATGTATTATATTTAGTCGCCAGTAAGCCTATCTCGGGCCGGGCCAACAGCGCACCAGTGCTAAGACCTGACTGGCGCCCGAAACTTAACGCTTTAGCGAAGTCTCGTTCCTTAATCAAGTTGCCAGCCTTGCCGCTCCGGACGCAGGTCCCGTCCCATCCCTCACGCCCGGCGGCCGCAACTAGCTCTGCCCCCGCCGGGGGCCGTCTAAAGTTTCCCCGACCCAATTGCCAAGGCTCCGACCAGGAAGCCCACTTTATAAGGAAAGGGTGAAGAACATGTCTCAAAACACCATTCATCCCACTGTCCTTTCCCTCATTGGCCAAACACCCGTGGTCGTTCTCAACCGCCTCCCCGGACCACAGGACGCACAGCTTTTAGCGAAACTTGAATCTTTTAACCCGGGCGGAAGCGTCAAGGACCGCATCGCTTTAGCCATGATCGAGTCGGCCGAGAAACAGGGTCTCCTGCGTCCCGGCGGAACCATCATCGAGCCCACCAGCGGCAACACCGGCATCGGTCTCGCCATGGTCGCCGCGGTCAAGGGTTATCGCCTGATCCTGGTAATGCCCGAAAGCATGAGCCTGGAGCGCCGCCGCCTTCTTCAAGCCTATGGTGCCGAATTGGTCCTCACCCCTGCGGGAGAAGGGATGAGTGGGGCCGTGCGTAAAGCGGAAGAGCTCGCCCAAGAACTCCCCGGCGCCTTCATTCCGCAACAATTCAACAACCCCGCCAACCCGGCCATCCACCGTGAAACAACGGCTCAGGAGATCCTCGCCCAAACGCAGGGCAAACTTCACGCCCTCGTCGCTGGCATAGGCACTGGAGGCACCATCACCGGGGTCGGAACTGTCCTTAAAGCTTCTCTCCCCGAGGTTCAATTAATCGGGGTTGAACCAGCCCGTTCCCCCCTCCTGACTTCCGGGCAGGCTGGACCCCACCGCATTCAAGGCATTGGCGCCAATTTTATCCCCGCCGTGCTGCGCCGAGAACTCCTTGATCGCGTCATTCCCGTAACCGACGAAGATGCCTTCGCTACCGCCCGTCGCCTGGCGCGAGAAGAAGGTCTCCTGGTCGGCATATCCGCTGGCGCGGCTACCTTTGCCGCCCTTCAAGTAGCTCGCGAGCTGGGTCCCGGAAAGCGCGTACTCGTCATCCTCCCGGATACCGGCGAGCGCTATCTTTCCGTTGACGGCCTCTTCCAGTGATCGAAAGCCCCGTCGCTGCCTTCCGCGACCTCCTGCGGCCAAAGCGGCGATGGCGCCAGAAGCTCGCCCCACACGGGCGAACAGAGCGGTCACTTATGCAAACCGCCATCATCCAGTGCGCCAAAGGCCACACCGGCTAGCGTCGCGGCGGTCCGGCGTCAAGAACGTCTTCTTCGCGTTCAGCCCCCTTTGGCGCCAGGGACCCCTTTTTCAAGCCGCGTCCGGGGTGTGGGGAAGTTCGGGCAGGCGGGGGGAAGATCTCCCCCCTACCTCCCGGGTTCTCAACCACCAACGGTGCCGGTACAAAGGGGGCAGAGGGCAGAGCTTCCCGCGAGGGACCAACTGCAACATCCTTAGGAATCCTTAGGAAGACGAGGCTCAGGGAGCAGGAATGAGCACGCTCGATCCCAGAAAAGGAGGTATGGCCTTTGGCCAGATGTCCACGAAGCAAACCCCGGTAGCGGGAGGGAACTTCCAGCCGCCCGGTGACCCGGTTCTCTTTCTTTTTGGTTTTCCTTTGGCCCCCGATTCAGTTTCTGGGTTGAGGGGTTCCAGCGGTTCCGGTTCCGGCGGCCGGTAGACACTGAGCCGGAAGGTCTTGGTCGTGGCGTCGTAGACTATCTCCGTATTGGCGTTCCCTGCCTAACCCTCCAACCCCTTCTGGTTGGCCTGCCCACTGAGTAAAAGGCGTTGGACCGCAACTGGCGTCACTCTTCGAGGCTCAGCTTTCCGTTCGGCAAAAAGAAGCACGTTTTCTGTCGCGAAAAAACGGCAGACGGCACCTCGTCCCTTTTCAGGAAGCCCTCCCAGTAGCCCAGTTTGGTACGGAGTCTCTATTCTGGCCAGGATCCCCTGACGGTATAATTTGTCGCTGGTCCGTTCCCGCTTTTCCTGAGATTTTTCGACCTTTACCTCCAACTGGTACACGAACCATACAAAGAAGCCAGGTAGGCCCTTGCGTTTTTGTTCCAGTTGGAGCCTTCCCCGCCTAACCGCTTACTCCACTGTGACCCAATTCCGCAACTCCTCCAGTTTCTTTTCTCCGATCCCCGAGACCTTCAAGAGATCCTCCACGCGCCGGAAAAGCCCATTTTTCTCCCGGTATAACAAAATCCTTTGCGCCATGGCCGGACCAATCCCAGGAATCCGCTCTAGCTCCGCCTCAGAAGCCGTGTTCAGGTTGACTTTCCCGTTGCCTCCCATCTTTCCCCCGGCCCCAACGGTATTACCGCCACTATTACCTCCGGTCTGTCCGGCCGTTGGTACATAGATTTTCTGGCCATCCTGCACTGTCGCGGCCAGGTTCAACGCATCCACCTGGGCCCCCTCCGCTGGACCGCCTGCAGCCGCAACAGCGTCAACCACCCGCGCTCCTTTTTTCACCTTGTAGACGCCCGGGGTTCGGACAGCCCCAGCCACATGCACCACCAGGACTGGCTCCTCCACCGGTGTCTTTTCTACCGGTACCACTGCCGCGGGCGTTTTCTCTTCCGGCTTCTCGCCTCTTCGCTGCTCCCCGACCAAAGAAAAAAAGTCGCCCCGGTGTTCCCAAAGCATGACCAGCGTGCCCAAAAGTAAAAGGCTCAGCAAAAAATAGATGGCTGTCCGCTCACCTTTACTCAGTTCCGGCATCGTTGCCCCACCCCGAGATATGACATCTTCTCCTTAAGTAGATTCTACGCCTAAACAAATTTTCCTTTTTTTGCCACCAAGCTTTGCGGAAAAAAAGAGCCGGGGCCTTCCGCCGCAATCCTGCACCGAATCCGCGGTGGCGGCGCGCAACCCCGACAGCCGGACGATCAAGCGTAGATGACTTTCCAAAAGGTATCACGTGTCCTAAGAGTCCTTCATGCTGCGAACAGCGTCACCGCGAAGGATGAAAATGGTATCTTCAGAGGAGGGGTAAAGATGCCACTAACTCACGGGCGGCGTTCGGAATTACCACGTCATACGCCCGGTACAGCTGGTTACCCCCGCCGGTAGGTCTACCTTCCTGGGTTCCCAGCGCACGGGGCCACAACCCTTTCCACCGATCATTGAACTTTCTTTACCACCGGGGTGCCGTAGTCCGTCCCGCGCACGGTCCACTGAGCCGCACCGGCCCCGCCCCATCCTTGCGTAAATCCCTCGTACGCCCCCTCCCCAACGTTCTCACCCTTGAATCCTCAGCTCATATCTGGAACCTCCGCTGCACCCTTTTTCATTAGCCAGCTCCCCCTCCTAACCGCCCGCTTCCTTCCCGGTTTAACCAATTACCTCGCCTTCCGCCAGAAGCCCGGCTTTTATTCCGGCCCCCTCTAACGCGTTTTCTTCCGTTTTGGTATCCGGACGTGAATATCAATGAACTCCTCTGTCTCTTCCTCGACCATCCTTGCCTCGATCCCGGCTGCCCGTAACGCCTGCGTTACCTGGCGAAACGAATTGAGAAAAATGCGGATATCCTTCAGTAGGCCGGCCGTCCTCTTTTTCTTTCCTTCCGCTTTCTCAATATCGCCCTTCCCGGCCTCGCCCCCTTTTCCCAGTCGCTCCGCCACCAGCGCCTCCGTTTCCGCTACCGTCAGCCGTCCGGCAATGATGGCCTCCAAGACGGCACGCTGCTCTTCTACGGACTCCAAATTCAGGAGGGCCCGGGCATGACGCTCGCTGATCATTTCCCGGGAAATAATCGCCCTTATTTCCTCAGGGAGCTTCAGCAAGCGCAATTTATTGGCAATGGCTGACTGACTTTTTCCAACCTGGCGGGCTACCTCTTCCTGGGTTAAACCAAGCTCTTGAATCAGGCGTCGGTAACCCTCGGCCTCCTCCAGGAAATTTAACTCCTCCCGCTGCAGGTTTTCTACCAGAGCTAAAATCCCGGCCTCCCGGTCGCTGATCTCCCGCACCAAAACCGGAACCTCTTTTAATCCGGCCATCCGGGCGGCACGCAACCGCCGTTCACCCGCGATGAGCTCATAGCCCGCTCCCAAGCGACGCACCAGAAGAGGTTGGAGTACTCCATGCAACTTTATGGACTCGGCCAGTTCCCGCAGCTCCTCCTCCGCGAAGCTCTTCCGCGGCTGGTACGGATTGTAGAGGATTTGCTCCACCGGAACCAGGCTCACTTCTTCGTGACCGCCCCGCGCCGCAACCCCCAGGCGTTCTAGCCAACTTCCTTTCAACTATTTCCCCTCCCGCTCACCTCGATCAACAGCCGGGCCAGGACACCCCGTCAACCACCGGCTGGCCCCCCGTCCCGCCAGCGGCTTGGTCAGCTCACCTTCTCCCAGCAAGAATCCTCAATCATTCGCCAAAGGCCGCTTCTCCGGAATACCCGGCCGTCGTGGATAGTTTTCTGGCGTTGGCCGGATTTTCCGAAATAAAATCAGGGTCCGTTCCCCCATCCCAAAGGGCAAGGAAAAGCGTTTGCTGCGTTCGACGGTTCCGCCCAGTACCCGTAAAGCATGGGCCGCCCCCACCACTTCTTCCATCCCCTCGCCCCCTTTATAGGCCAAAAAACCGCCCTCCACTCGGGCCAGGGGCAGACAATACTCAGCCAGCACCCGCACCTCCGCCACTGCCCTGGCGACAACCAAATCAAAGCTCTCCCGCCGGCCCGCCTGTCGCCCCACCTCCTCAGCGCGGGCTTTTACGACCTCTACGTCCTTCAAGCCGAGCCGTCCGACGACTTTCTCCAAAAAGGAGGTCTTTTTCCCAACCGCCTCAATTAGCGTGACCCGGAGAGAGGGATCATAGAGCTTCAGGACTAATCCTGGAAACCCGGCCCCCGTTCCTACGTCGGCAATTCTCAAGCCGCGTCCCACGGGTTCCAGCAAAAAGTAGCCCAAGGAGTCACAAAAATGCTTGGCCGCCATTTCCACCGGCTGGGTAATGGTCGTCAAGTTTACCTTCGCGTTTTCCTCCAAGAGCAGGGCCCGATAGAGATCAAACGCCTCTTCTACCTCCGCCGACAACGGCAGCCCCATCGCTCTCATTCCCGCCGCCAGAGCCTCCCGAAACTCCATCCCCATCCCCATCCCCTCTCTCCACCTTACCGGTCACCGCCATCGCCGCCGCTCCCGCGCGGGCGTTGAGCAGTCTTCTCTTTAGCCTCACATTATCCGCGACCGGCTAGACGCCGCACTTCAGCGGCTGCCGGGTAGCCTAAACCGTACCCTAAACCGAACTCCCTCGGCCCTCGCGCCGTTGCTGCTCTAAATGAACCAGGAGCACCGATACGTCGGCCGGGGATACCCCAGAGATCCGCATGGCCTGCCCAATGGAAAGCGGGCGCACCTTTTTCAACTTTTGCCGTCCTTCAGTAGAGAGACCACGAACAGCATCAAAATCCAAGTCGGCCGGCAAGAGCCGTCCTTCCAACCGGCGGAAGCGCTCTACCTGGGAACGCTCCTTTTCCAGGTAACCCGCATACTTTATTTCTACCTCCAGAACCCGCCTCGTCTCTTCCCCGAGCTCTGGCAGCTCCGGCACCAGCTCCTGTAAAAGACGATAATCAATTTCTGGTCGCTTTAAAAGCTGCACCGCCAAAAGGCCCGACCGAAGCTCCGCCGAACCAATCGCCCTCAGCCGCCGGTTGACCTCCTCTCCAGGGTTGACCATCGTCTGCTCTAAAGCCGCCCGCCCTCTTTCTAAAGCCTCTTTCTTCTCCATAAAGGCCCGGTACCGCTCATCATCCACCAGTCCGATCTTCCGTCCGATCTCCGTCAGGCGCAGGTCGGCATTATCCTGACGCAGGAGCAGCCGGTACTCTGCCCGCGAGGTCATGACGCGGTAAGGTTCGTTCGTCCCCTTGGTCACCAGATCGTCAATCAAGACCCCAATGTATGATGTTGAGCGATCGAGCACCAGGGGCGGCCGGCCAAGGACATATTGGGCGGCGTTAATTCCAGCAATTATCCCTTGCGCCGCCGCCTCCTCGTATCCCGAGGTCCCGTTCACCTGGCCCGCGAAAAAGAGCCCGGCAATGGCTTTGCTCTCCAGGCTCAGTTTAAGTTGCGTCGGGACAACATAATCATATTCGATGGCGTACCCCGGCCGCATCATTTCCACCCGCTCCAGCCCGGGAATCGTCCGCAACATTTCCAGCTGTACCTCTTCCGGTAAGCTGGAAGACATCCCCTGGACATACATCTCATCCGTACTCAACCCTTCCGGTTCGATAAATACCTGATGGGCCGGTTTCTCCGCAAAACGGACCACTTTATCTTCGATGGAAGGACAATAGCGGGGCCCTACGCCTTCGATGATCCCCGTGTAAAGAGGTGCCCGATGCAGATTTCGCCGGATGATCTCATGGGTCTTTTCGTTAGTGTAGGTCAACCAGCAGGGGTATTGCACTTTCTTTTCCCGCGGTGACAAGAAAGAGAAGCGCCAAGGTTCCTCATCACCCGGTTGAATGATCATGCGCGAGAAATCCAGGCTCTTCCGGTTGACCCGCGCCGGTGTCCCGGTCTTAAACCGGCCTAACTCTAACCCCAATGAACGCAATTGCTCCGAAAGCCCCAAGGATGGCAACTGCCCGTTGGGGCCCGCCGTGTAGATGGCCTCCCCGATGATCACCCGCGCCGCCATGTAGACCCCGCTGGTTATGACTACGGCCCGCGCCCCCAGCTCGAGTCCGGTCCGGGTGATGACGCCCCTCACTCGACCCTTCTCTTCCAAAACCTCCACCACTTCGGCTTGCTTCAACTCCAAACCCGGCTGCCGCTCCAGAGTCCGCTTCATCTCCTCGTGGTAGCGCCGTTTGTCGGCCTGCGCCCGCAGGGCCTGGACCGCCGGGCCCTTCCCGGTGTTGAGCATCCGCATTTGCAAGAAGGTCTTGTCAATGTTAAGCCCCATCTGCCCTCCCAGCGCATCGACCTCCCGAACCAGGTGGGCCTTGCCCGGTCCCCCGATGGAGGGATTGCAGGGCATCAGAGCGACGTTTTCCAGGTTGGTCGTCAACACCAGAGTCCTCAATCCCAAACGGGCGGCCGCCAGCCCCGCCTCGCTTCCGGCGTGCCCGGCGCCCACCACGATGACGTCATAATCCCCGGCGTGATAGGTCAAACCTTGGCCCCCCTCAATTCTCCCTCTCTATTTCCCCACGCAAAACCGCGCGAATATCTCGTCGATGATGCCCTCGGCCGCCGTTTCCCCGGTCACTTCACCTAAGGCCTCCCAGGCTTCACGTAAGTCCACCGCCAGTAACTCGTAAGGTAAACCGTCCCGCACCCCCGCCCTAACTTCCCTCAAACTAGCGGCTGCACGTTCCAGGGCACCAACGTGTCGCACGCTCGTTACCAAAGGTTCTTCTCCAACGGCCGAGACTCCTCCTGCTAAAACCACCCGTTCCACCGCCGCCTCCAAATCCTCAAGACCCTGCCCCAACCGGGCCGAACCCTGAACCACCCCGTACTTCTTTTTCGCCCTTCCGCCTGTGACTTCTTTTTCAAAAAAAACCTCTTCTAAAGCTTGCGCGACCTCCCCCGGATCAACCCGTCCTCCTCCCAAGTCGATCTTGTTGATAAAGACCACCACCGGGCGATGGCCGATCTCCCTCAAAATCTCCCTCTCTTCCTGGCGCAGCCCCGCGCTGTCGTCCAAAACCAAAAGGATCAGTTCCGCCCGGCGCAACGCCTCCCGGGTTCTGGCCACCCCAAGCTGCTCCACCAAGTCCTCGCTCTCCCGCAGACCGGCCGTATCCATAATCACCACCGGTATCCCTCGCACATTAATCCGTTCTTCCAGCACATCCCGCGTCGTTCCAGGGATGGCCGTGACAATAGCCCGTTCCTCTTTCAAAAGGGCGTTGAGCAGCGACGACTTCCCTACATTGGGCAGGCCAACAATGGCCGTCCGCAAACCCTCGCGGAGAATCTTCCCCTCCCAGCTCCTGGCCAATAGGTCCTGAATCTCCGCCAACAACCCTCCGGCTTCCTCGTCAATGGTGCTCCGCGTGGCCTCCTCCACGTCATCCTCGGGGAAGTCAATCCCTACTTCCACGCTGGCCAGCAAGCGGAGCAGCCGCTCGCTCAAACTCCGGATCTTTTCCGAGAGGCGGCCGGCCAGCTGTCCGAGCGCCGCTCGGGCTCCGCGTTCAGTCTGCGCCCGGATCAGGTCCAAGGTGGCCTCAGCCTGCGCCAGATCCAACCGTCCGTTTAAAAAAGCCCGCCGGGTGAACTCTCCCGGCTCAGCCAACCGGGCGCCCGCCCGCAGGGCCGCCGCCAGAACCTGCCGCGTTGGCAATGGTCCGCCGTGACAATTAAACTCTACTGTATCTTCCCGGGTAAAGGAATGCGGGGCCCGCAGTACCACCGCCAGGACCTCATCCAGACGCTCCCCACTCTCTGGATCAATCACAAAACCGTAGCGGACGCGATAACCAGGCGTTTTTTCCAGGGAACGCCCCCGCCCCCGAAAGATCTTCCCCGCAACGGCGAGGGCTTCCGGCCCGGTTACCCGGACGATGCCGATGCCACCTTCCCCCAACGGGGTGCTGATGGCCGCAATGGTATCCTCAAGGCCCAACCGCATCCCCAAACCTCCTCAAACGCCACAAAGACCCGGCAATACATAGTCTTCAACTACATACCACCGGGTCTATACCATCATTACCCTCTCTTGACCAGAATTCCTTGGCGGCGACTGGCGAAGGGAATTCAGCACAGGCGACCGAGAGCACTGCTTTTAATCTACGCCCACGCCGCCCATTGCGCTTCATCGCCGCACAGAAATCACGATCTTCCGGTAGGGCTCCGTCCCTTCACTGTGGGTTACCACAAACGGGTTATCCTGCAGCGCCATATGGACGACTCGCCGTTCCTGGGAAGTCATGGGTTCCAGGGCCACGCTTTTTCCCGTGCGCCGTACCTTTTCGGCCAAATGCGTGGCCAGACGGGCCAAGGTCTTCTCGCGCCGCTCGCGATAACCTTCCACATCAACGACAATCCGTCGCCGGTCTTCCTGAATGCGGTTGGCGCTCAGGTTGAGCAGATACTGCAGGGCGTCCAGAGCCTGGCCCCGCCGGCCGATCAATACTCCCACCTCGTCGCCGTGGACGTTTACCCGGATAATCCCGGCCTCCTCCGCCACTTCCACTTTCACCGGCAAATTCATCAGCTCAGTTAGCCGCAGGACGTACTCCCGGGCAAAGTCCAGCCGGTTCTCCTTCTTCGTCACCCTTACCCGGGCTTCCCGGGAACCTAAAAGGCCGAATAGTCCTTTGCTGGGCTCCTCCAAAACCTCAACGACAACGTCTTCTTTTTTTGCCCCTAATTCTAACAGCGCCAGTGCCACCGCTTCCTCAACGGTCTTGCCTTTCTTTTCGACGCTCTTCATGATTTAGCCTCCTCTTTCTTCAAAGGCGTCACCGGCGTAAGATACTGTTGAATAATTCCAAAGATGTTGCTTGTGACCCAATAGAGGGAGAGACCTGCCGGGAACTGCATACTGATCCACCCGATGAGGATGGGCATACCGATAAACATAAAGTTTTGCGACTTGTCGGCCGTAGCCGGTGTGCTAATTTTCGTCTGCCAATAGGTCGTTACCGCCGCCAAAACCGGCAAAATGAACAGGTGGTCCGGCTTGGCCAGGTCTTTTAACCAAAGAAAACTGGCTTGTTGTGCGTAGGGGTAATGTTGCAGCACTTGGAGAAGGGCAATCCAGATGGGAAATTGAATCAAGAGCAATAAACACCCGCTCATTGGGTTGGCCTTGTGCTTCCGCCACAGTTCGACCGTCTCTCGATTCAGGCGCTCCGGATCATTTTTATATTTTTTGCGTAACGCCTCCAGCTCCGGGTTCAAAGCCTGCGTTCTGGCCATCTGTCGCGTCTGGGCCACACTCAAAGGTAAAAGCACAATCCGTACAGCTACCGTCAAAAGGATGATGGCCAGTCCATAACTCCCGGTCAAACCAAAAAAGTAGGTCATCCCGGATTGCATAATGTCCGCCAGCCACTTCAACACGCCAGGTCCTCCCTCTTGCGGGGAGACAGCACCACTTGGGTACAGCCGCCCTTAAGTTTCCACGCTCTTTACTTACCTCCGGGCATAACGCCTCCATCCGACCACTGTTGGGCACCGTCATGGAACAGGATCGTAGCCGCCCGGATTGAGCGGATGGCAGCGCACAAGGCGCTTAATTGACAGCCAACCGCCCTTCCGCCAGCCGTATCTCTCGATGGCCACCAGGGAATACTCCGAACAGCTCGGATAAAACCGACAGGTGGGAGGCTTCCAGGGGGAGATGTAACGGCGATAAAAGCGGATCAAAAAAAGGAGCAGCTCTTTCACCTTTCATCCCTCCCGGCCATTAACCCAGCCTTATTCAACAATTTCACGATGCTACTCTGGAGTTCCGTGAAAGGCAAATGCGCCGCCTTCTCCTGACCGAGGAAGATGAGCAGGTAGCCATCGGACACTTGTCCCTGGAGAAGACGGTAAGCTTCGCTTAACCGACGCTTGAGGCGGTTTTTGGCCACTTTGGTGCCCACCCGGCGGGCTACTGTAAAACCCGCGCGCGTTTTTCCTTTACCCGGAAGGACGTAGAGGACCAACCCTCGTCCGGCAAAGGTCTTCCCCTCTTCGAAAATACGGCGAAACTCGCCCTTTCGCCGCACCCGCAATCCTTTTCGTAGCATCCGTGCTTAAGCCGAAAGGATCTTCCTACCCTTTAGCCTTCTCCGCTTCAGGACGGCGCGCCCACCGCGCGTCCGCATCCGGGCCAAAAATCCATGTACCCGCTGTCGTCGTCGTTTCTTCGGCTGAAACGTGCGTTTCATTTCGCACCTCCTCCCTCAAAAGAAGGAATTCGCCGGACAGTCACAGAAATTATATCCCATACTTTTTTTGCCTGTCAAGTTAAGCCCGCTCTGCCGCCTGTGGATAATATCGTGGATACAGTTGATAACTCCTCCAAAGCCTGTTATCATATTTAAGGGAAGGGTAGTCCTCCGCTCGGTCACCTGTCCCTCCCTGCGGGAAAACAGGTACCGTCCGGAGGTTTCAACATCTTATACACAATTTGTGGATATCTCTGTGGATAACCTGTTAGTAGTCTATAACTTGGGCCGCTTTTTTCCCGGGCGGTGGCATCTCTCGTTATCTCCTTATTTCTTAAAATTTTTCAAGATTCCATCCCCAAGCCCATCGCCCACCTTTATTCAGTAATGAATACCCTGCATAAATATCCTTACGCCGGGAACGACTGGAGGATGTTGGCATGGACTTGACCCAACTCTGGAACACAACTCTGGCCTCTTTAGAAGGACAATTGCCCAAGCTCAGCTACGAGATGTGGCTGAAGAACACTACCCCGGTGGCCCTCCACGATGACACCGTCATGGTGGCGGTCTCCAGCGATTTTGCCCGAGACCTCTTGGAATCCAATTTCCTCAACCAGATCAAGAAAACCCTGCAGTTGATCCTGGAGCGGCCCATCGAGGTCAAGTTCGTCACACCCCCTAACCCCAGTCCCACCCAGCTCGATCCGGTCCCCGTGGTCGTGCCTTCCACCAAACCCGGCTTACCCTTCAACCCGAAGCCCCTTAACCCGAAGTATACCTTTGAAACCTTCGTCGTCGGCAGCGGTAACCGTTTTGCTCACGCCGCCGCCCTGGCCGTGGCCGACGCACCGGCCCGCGCTTACAACCCCCTTTTCCTCTACGGCGGGGTGGGACTCGGCAAAACCCACCTGATGCAGGCCATCGGCCACAGCGTCCTTGGCCGCTACCCCAACAGCCGTGTCGTTTACGTTTCGGCGGAGACCTTTACCAACGACCTCATTAACGCCATCCGTGACACCAAGACCGTCGAATTTCGTCAACGCTACCGGAACGTCGATGTCCTCCTCATCGACGACATTCAGTTCATCGCTGGGAAGGAATCAAGTCAGGAGGAGTTCTTCCATACCTTCGACTCCCTTCATCAGGCGAACAAACAAATCGTCATCTCCAGTGACCGCCCGCCCCGGGAGCTCTCCACTCTCGAAGAGCGGCTGCGGACCCGCTTTGAGTGGGGTCTCATCACCGACATCCAACCGCCGGACCTGGAGACCCGTGTTGCCATTTTAAGGAAAAAGGCCAGCGTGGAGGCCCTCACGATCCCGGACGAGGTCCTCCTCTATATTGCCACCCAAATCGAGAATAACATCCGCGAGCTGGAAGGTGCACTCATCCGCGTCGTGGCCTACGCCTCCATTCACCACCGTTCCATCGATCTGCCTCTGGCCACCGAGGCCTTAAAGGACGTCTTACCTTCCTCGCGGGCCCGGCCCATCACCATTCAACTCATTCAGGAGGTCGTAGCCAATTTCTACGGCATCCGCGTGGAGGACTTTAAAATCCAGAAAAGGACCCGAACCATTGCCTTTCCGCGGCAAATCGCTATGTACCTTTCACGCGAGCTAACGGATAGTTCTTTACCGAAAATTGGTGACGAATTCGGGGGGCGGGATCACACCACCGTCCTCCATGCCTGTGAAAAAGTGGCTGAGGATCTCAAAAATGATCCTCGCCTGCAAGCAACCATCAATGAACTCATCAATCGCATTAAATCGGCGTAACCCGTTGCCCCTTTGCCGATTTCCTGTGGAAAAACTGTGCCCGGGCCAGTGGACAACCCGCTCCTTCCTGTGGAAAACTTCGGTCGCCCTTTTTTCTTCCACAGCCTTTTGGATAACTTCCCCGCTTATCCACAGGCTCGCAGCGGCTGAAAGTTGCATCATCACCCCTTTTCCCGGGTTGTCCACATTTCCACAAGCCCTACTACTGATACTGGTATTAAAAAATCAGTAATAGAAGTACTCTCAGCTGTTGATAAGTGGGAAGGAGTGATGCTAATGTTCTCAACCTCCACCTCCTCTTCACCTACCACCGTCAGGCAGACCATTCCCCAACCGCTCTTGCATGAAGGCCTGCAGATCGTCTATCGGGCCTCCTCAGCACGAAGCCCGATGCCTGCCCTCATGGGTATTCTTCTTGAAGGTAAAGGCGATCGTCTCCGCCTGGCGGCGACGGACCTTGAACTGGCCATCGAGTGTGAAGTGGCCACCCCGGCCCCGGAGGCCTTCCGCATTGTCTTACCGCAACGCTATCTTTTGGATTTGGTGCGCCGCCTTCCCGGGCATGACTTGAACGTAGAGATTGATCACCTCAATCAGACCGCTCATTTCAGTTGGAACGGGGGTGATCTGGAAATCCATGGTCTTGACGCCAGGGATTTTCCGGAGTTCCCCGTCTTCGAGAAGGCTTCATTGTTTGAGATCAGCGCGGCCAAGCTCCGCCAACTCATTCGCGAAACGAGCTTCGCCGCTGCTTCTAGTGACGTGCGGCCCATCCTCACCGGCTGTCTTTTCGAAGCGAAAAACGGCACCCTGGAAGTGGTGGCCACCGACGGTTTTCGCGTTGCCTGGAGTCAGGCCCCCGTGGAGGCCCCCGGAGTAGACGTCGCCGCGGTGGTCCCGGTGCGGGCCTTAAATGAACTCACGCGCCTTCTCCCCGAAGACGATACTGTCGTCCGGATTGAGGTGAGCAAGAGCCAGGCCGCCTTCCACTTCCGGCAGGTTTCTCTAATTACCCGCCTTTTAGAGGGGCAATTCCCCCTGTACCGGCAGGTCATACCCAATGCCTTTCCTCTTACCGCCACCTTCGATTCAAAAGATTTCATCGCCACCGCCGAAAGAGCTTCGTTGTTGGCCGAAGGCGATAGTAACCCGGTCCGACTTCGCTTCTTCAGCGACAAAATTCTTCTGCAGGCCAGCACACCCGAAGTGGGAAAGGTAGAAGAGGCGATTCCGGCGCACATCCAGGGGGAGGAGATGGAGATCGTCTTCAACGTCCGCTTTCTCCTGGAAGGACTAAAAGCTTTGGGGGAAGCAGAGACTATCTTTGAGCTTTCCGGTACCCTGAGCCCGGCTCGCCTCCGCCGCCAAGGTGACGAGCAGGCCTTTTATCTTGTTCTGCCCATTCGCACCACTTGAGGTAAGCCCATGTCTAGACGTCAGAGCACCGGTACTGTCTTGAGGCAAGAAATGAATGAGAAGATTGAAGAAGTGCAACTGCAAACGCCCTTCATCACCTTGGGTGCTTTTTTGAAGTGGATCTCCGTCGTCCCCACCGGCGGGCAGGCCAAGGAATTGATCCGTCGCGGCCAAATCAAAGTCAACGGTGAGATCGTGCTGGAACGTGGTCGGAAATTACGAGCGGGGGATGAAGTAGAGGTTCCCGGTTGGGGGATCTACCGCTTGCGGGGAACCAAGGAGCAGGAAAATAGTGATCATTGACCGCCTTCATCTCGTTAATTTTCGGAACTATAAAGATGTAGTTGTCTCTTTCCGCGAGGGGACGAATATCTTTCTCGGGAAAAACGGTCAGGGAAAGACAAACCTTTTAGAAGCCGTCCACTTCCTCTCCGTGGGCTCCAGCCCCCGCAGCAGTCACCAAGGGGACCTGGCTCGCTGGGGCGAGCACGAGTTCCGCCTTCTGGCCCACGGACGGGAAGGGGGGTTGGAATATACTTTCGACGCATTTTTCAATGGCGCGCGGTTGCAGTACCGCCTCAATGGGAAAGAGATCGCCCTTTCCCGGGTTCCCGGGCATCTCCCCACCGTCTTTTTTTCACCCGACGATCTCTTTCTCCTGAAAGGGCCGCCGGCCGCCCGCCGGGATTACCTTGACCGCCTCTTCTTTCAGGCCAGCCCGCAGTATCGCTTTTACCTGCAGCGTTATAACCGGGTGGTGGCCCAACGCAACAACCTTTTGAAACAAGGCCTTGCTGGTCACCTTCCGAGCGAGGAATTAGCCCCGTGGGATGAAGAATTAGTATCCCTGGGAAGCCGGATCATCCGCGAACGTCTCCTCTCCCTGAAAAAACTGGCTGTTCACGTCGGCCGTGTCCATAATGCTCTCTCGGGATACGTCGAGAAAGTGGAATTGCTTTATCGCTCCAGCGTCCCCCTGCCCAGTGCGGTACCAACTCTGGAGGAAATGACGGAGGCGTTTACGAAAGCGCTTCAGGCCAATTGGCCGCAGGAGAGGGCGCGGGGTTTGACTTTAAGCGGGCCTCATCGCGACGACCTGACTCTTCTCCTTGACGGAAAAGACCTGCGCTCCTTTGGGTCCCAGGGGCAGCAACGCACGGCCATTTTGGCCCTTAAGTTTGCCGAGGCCGAGTTCTTAAAAGACGAGTTACAAAAACGACCTCTTTTGCTTTTAGACGATGTGTTTTCTGAGCTGGACGAAATCAGGCAGGGCCAATTGCGGCATCTCTTTTCTGAGGTCGGACAGGTGTTCATTACCAGTACCGATGCCACTCCCTTACCAGAAGAATTGCGGACAGGAGCTGCGGTTTTTCACATCGAGGCTGGCCAAATCCGTCCGTCTGGATCCTCCCCTGGAGATGCTGGCCTTCTCGAAGAGCTATGAGATCATCACCTTTCGGGAGAGGTACCGGTGGAACACATCAAAGGGATCCTGGATGAGCTGATCCGGCGTCTGGGGCACGAACAGAAATTAAAAGAAAAACTCGCCCTCCTTTACTGGTACGAAGTGGCTGGTCCGGAACTGGCGGGCCGAACCGTCCCAACAGGGGTGAAAGGTGGACTTCTTTTTGTCACGGTGGAGAATCACGTCTGGGCCCACCAGTTGCTTTACGTGAAACCAATCCTTCTTAAACGGTTAAACCAACGCCTCGGGCGTTCCGTCATCCGTGATATCCGTTTCCAGGTAGGGTCGCTGGTGAGCGAGGTGGCCGTAACTGAGGAAAGACAGCTGGGACCAGTCACCTCCAGCACCGGGTCCGAACCAGTCCCGGCGGCCGACAGTCTCCCTCCCTCAGAAGGCCTGGCCGCCGTGGTCCGGGCCATTCCTGTTCCAGAAGTAAGAGACGCTTTTCAGCGGGTGTACACCCTGGCTCAGGCTAAAGCCAGGGAGGAACGGGCGAAAGGTTATAAGGACTGTCCCTTTTGCGGTACCCTCATTCCTCCAGAAGATTCCCTCTGTCCCGTCTGTCTGAGGAAGGTTATCTCGAAAGGAAAGGAGTAGCAAGATGTTCTTACACATTGGTTCCGATGTCAGCGTCCCGCTCCGCGAGGTCGTGGCCATCCTCGGTGCGGAAGTGATGCGGGCCCCCGCCAGCCGGGAGTTCTTGACTTTGGCCAAGAACGCCGATCGGCTGCGGGTCGTCACCGATCAACCGGCCAAGTCCTTTATCATCACTAGAGACCACGTCTTTTTATCACCCATCTCCTCCATGACCCTGCTCAAGAGGGCGGCCCGGGGCTCCATGGAGGGATCGGTCATTTAGGAACATGGGGAATCCTGTGCCATCTCGCTAAAGAAGCCTTGCCGGGGGCCGAATTGAGACGGCCCCTTTCTTCTGGTATAATCATTTAGAAGGGAAAAGCCTTTCTCAAGGAGTTATTAGCGATGAAAAACGAGGAAAACAACCGCCCGAACGAAGGCAATAATGGCTACGATGCCGCCAGCATCCAGATCTTAGAAGGCCTGGAGGCTGTCCGCCGCCGTCCGGGAATGTACATTGGAACAACGGGACCCCGCGGCCTCCACCACCTGGTCTACGAAGTGGTCGACAACAGCGTCGATGAGGCGCTGGCCGGTTACTGTACGGAGATTAACGTCATCCTCTGTCGTGACGGCGGTTGCCGTGTCAAAGATAACGGCCGGGGCATTCCGGTGGGTATTCACCCGAAAGCCGGCCGGCCCGCCCTGGAGGTGGCCTTGACCGTCCTCCACGCCGGGGGTAAGTTTAACCGCCGCGGCTACAAGGTGTCCGGCGGTTTGCATGGTGTTGGCGTTTCCGTGGTCAACGCCCTCTCCAAGAAATTGGAAGCAGAAGTCAAGATAGACGGGGGAATATATCGCCAGCAATACCAGCGGGGGAAGCCGGTGTCGGAGGTCAAGCGAATCGGCGACACCAATGAGACCGGCACCACCATCACCTTTTGGCCCGACCCGGAAATCTTCCCGGAGACGGAATTTCACTTTGAGACCATTGCCCAGCGCTTACGGGAGATCGCCTTCCTCACCAGTGGTTTGAAGATCACCCTTCAGGATGAAAGGACCGGGGAAGAGGCCGTTTTTCACTACGCCGGGGGCATTTCCTCTTTCGTCGAATACTTGAACCAAAATAAAGACGTGCTCCACGAAAAGCCCATCTACATCAGCGGTCGCCGCGACGAGGTAGAGGTGGAGATTGCCCTTCAGTTTAACGATACTTACCTGGAAAGTATTTATTCTTTCGCCAACATCATCCGGACGACCGAAGGTGGCACTCACGAAACCGGATTTAAAACGGCCCTGACCAGGGTGATCAACGACTATGCCCGAAAGAGCGGTCTTTTGAAAGAACAAGAGGCTAGCCTCTCCGGGGAGGATATCCGGGAGGGACTGACGGCGGTCATCAGCGTCAAACTCCCCGAACCGGAATTCGAAGGGCAAACCAAGACCAAGCTCGGGACGGCGGAAGTGCGAAGCATCGTCGATTCCATCGTCAGCGAAAAGCTGGCCAGCTATCTGGAGGAAAACCCGGGCGTGGCTAGAAAGATCGTCGAGAAGGCCATCGTCGCTGCACGGGCACGGGAGGCGGCGCGTAAGGCCCGCGAACTAACGCGGCGGAAGTCGGCCCTGGAAATTACCTCCCTTCCGGGCAAATTGACCGACTGTTCCTCCCGCGACCCAGCCATGTCGGAGCTCTTCTTGGTTGAGGGTGATTCCGCCGGCGGTTCAGCCAAGCAAGGGCGGGACCGGCGTTACCAGGCCATCTTGCCCCTGCGCGGGAAAATTCTCAATGTAGAGAAGGCACGCCTGGATAAGATCCTCAACCACGAGGAGATCAGGGCCATCATTACGGCTTTGGGAACTGGCATTGGGGATGATTTCGATCTGAGCAAGGCGCGTTATCACAAGACGGTCCTCATGACCGACGCCGACGTCGATGGCAGCCACATCCGGACCCTGCTTTTGACCTTCTTTTTCCGTTACATGCCCAGTTTAGTCGAGGCCGGATATGTTTACATCGCTCAACCTCCCCTTTACCACGTCAAGAAGGGGAAGATCGAAAAATACATCTATAACGATGCCGAGCTGGAAAAGTTTTTGGCGCAAATCGGAAGGGATAACGTCCAAATCCAGCGGTACAAAGGCTTGGGCGAGATGAATCCAGAGCAGCTCTGGGAAACGACCATGAACCCGGAAACCCGCACCCTGCTCCAGGTGACCATTGAGGACGCCATCGCCGCCGACCAGATCTTCACCATCCTCATGGGAGACCGGGTCGAACCGCGCCGGCAGTTTATCGAGGAGAACGCTTATCTCGTCCGTAATCTGGATACCATCGCTTAAAGGGCAGTTACCCATGGGTAGAGGTGTGGATCCAGGTTCATACCCTGCACAGCACTCGGCCTGATCCACGATCTTGTGCCCCGTTGAAGGCTAACGTATAAGGCGGGACGTTTGGCCAAGTTTGCCGACTCGGCAAAGGTCGACGTCCGGCTTGGTTTGGAGGTTGCTTATGACCGAATACACCCACGGCAAAATCCTTCCCGTGGAAATCGAAGAGGAAATGAAGCGCTCCTATATCGATTACGCCATGAGCGTTATCGTCAGTCGGGCCTTACCTGACGTGCGCGATGGGCTAAAGCCAGTCCACCGGCGTATCCTCTACGCCATGTACGAGGCGGGGAACACCCCCGACAAGCCCTATCGCAAATCGGCCAGGGTGGTCGGCGATGTCTTGGGCCGCTATCATCCCCACGGCGATGCCCCGGTATATGAAGCCTTGGTCCGCATGGCGCAGGACTTCGCCATCCGCTATCCCCTGGTCGACGGTCACGGTAACTTTGGCTCCATCGATGGCGATCCCCCCGCGGCCATGCGCTACACGGAGGTCCGCATGGCCCGGCTGGCCATGGAGCTCATGGCGGACATCGAAAAAAATACCGTCAATTTTCAGCCGAACTTTGATGAAACCCTGGAAGAACCCTCCGTCTTACCCTCGCGTTTCCCCAATTTACTGGTTAACGGCTCGGCGGGTATCGCGGTGGGAATGGCCACCAACATCCCCCCCCACAATCTGAGGGAAGTCATTGATGCCGTGGTGATGATGATCGAAAACCCCGACGTCACCACGAAAGAATTGATGCTGGCCATAAAAGGGCCCGATTTCCCCACCGGGGGCCTGATCCTGGGCCGGGAAGGGATCAAAGAGGCTTATGAGACGGGACGCGGGATCATCACCATCCGGGCTCAGGCCAAGATCGAAGTCATGGCCAATGGCCGTTCCCGCATCGTCGTGACCGAGATACCCTACCAGGTCAACAAGGCCCGCCTCATCGAGAGGATCGCCGAATTGGTGCGGGAGAAAAAGATCGAGGGGATCAGCGACCTGCGGGATGAATCGGACCGCGACGGCCTGCGCATCGTCATTGAACTGAAGAGGGAAGCCAATGCCAACGTCATCTTAAACCAACTCTACAAGAACACCCAGCTCCAGGAGAACTTCGGGATAATCATGCTGGCTCTGGTCGACAACCGGCCCCGGGTCATGAACCTCCGCGACATGGTTTACTATTACCTCGCCCATCAAAAGGAGGTCGTCACCCGCCGGACCAAGCATGATTTAGAAAAGGCCGAGGCACGCGCCCACATCCTGGAGGGTTTACGCATCGCCCTGGACAACATCGACCGCATCATCGAAATCATCCGGGGTTCGCGCACCGTCGAGATTGCCCGCGCCGGGCTGATGCAGGAGTTTGGGCTGTCCGAGATCCAAGCCCAGGCCATTTTGGACATGCGTTTGCAACGCTTGACCGGCCTGGAACGGGAGAAGATCGAGGAAGAGTATCAAGAACTGCTGAAAACCATCGAATACCTGCGGGCCATTTTGGCCAACGAGCGGATGCTTCTCGGGGTGATTAAAAAGGAGATTCTTGACATTAAAGAGAAATTTGGCGATGACAGGCGGACGAAGATCGTCGCTTCCGCCGACACCCTGGAAGCGGAAGACCTCATTGCCGATGAGGATGTGGTCATCACCTTGACCCACCTTGGTTATATCAAGCGCCTTCCCCTCTCCACTTATCGCAGTCAGCGCCGGGGCGGGCGAGGCGTTACGGGGATGAATACCCGCGAGGAAGATTTCGTTGAGCACCTTTTCATCACCACCACCCATCACTTCCTGCTCTTCTTCTCCAGCCGGGGCAAGGCTTACCGAATCAAGGTCTATGAGATCCCGGAGGCCAGCCGACAGGCCAAGGGAACGGCTTTGGTCAACCTGGTTCAGCTTGAGGCCGGAGAAAAGATAACGGCGGTCATCCCCGTGCGCGAGTTGGGCGACGGCGAACTGGTTTTTGCCACCAGGGCTGGCCTGGTCAAAAAAACCGAATTACGGGAGTTTGAAAATATTCGCAAAGGTGGACTCATCGCCCTGGGCCTTCAACCTGGTGACGAACTCATTAGCGTCAAACTCCTGGAGGCCGATTCAGAACTGATCCTGGTTACCCGTTCCGGCCGTTCCATTCGCTTCAGCAGCGAAGAGGTACGCCTGATGGGCCGTTCTGCCCGTGGCGTCCACGGGATTGATTTGGCGGAAGGAGACGAATTGGTGGGGATGGAGGTCGTCCAGCCGGAGGCCGATCTTTTGGTTGTCACCACCCGCGGTTATGGCAAGCGGACCCCCCTGGCGGAGTACCGGCCACAGAGCCGGGGCGGCAAGGGAATCAAGACCATCCGCCTGACCAAGCGCAACGGACAGGTGGCCGGCATAAAGGTGGTCCAGGAGGGCGATGAGGTCATGGTCATCTCGGCGGAAGGCGTTCTCATTCGGCTCGACGTGAAAGACATCTCTGTCCAGGGACGTGATGCCCAAGGTGTGACCTTGATGAAACTGGATGAACGGGATAGCGTGGTGGCCGTTGCCCGGGTCGTTAACCGGGAAGAAGAATAACTCGTTTAGGGAGTAACTTTTAGGTAGTTACGCCCGAGAAGGCTTCTTAAAAACAGGCAGAGGAGGGAGACGCGAGGCGGTGGTTCCCCACGTTCCTCTTGGTGAAACCGGGTGAGCACAAGAGCCGTCAACAGCCAGCTCTGGCCGGCCGACCGGGGAACCTGGTGGGCCAACGTGGCCAAAGGCCGCCGCTCTGGATTCTTATGGAGAAAAACGTAAAAATTCCCCAGCCCGATAAATACCAGTCCCGCCGCTGGGACACTGAGGATTACGCAGCCATCGATGTGGGAGTTCTGGAGACCATCCCTTTTGAATATCCCGGCCGGGAAACGGTGGTCGAGTATATCGATCCGGAATTCACTTCCGTTTGCCCCTGGACCGGTCTGGCCGATTTCGGCACCATCACCATCCGGTACGTTCCGGCGGAATCTTTGGTCGAGCTGAAATCACTCAAGTATTATCTCCATTCCTACCGGAACGTTGGCATCTTACAGGAACACGCCGTCAACCGCATTTTAGACGATCTGGTCAGGCTCCTTAAACCAAAGGCAATGCAAGTCATAGGGGAATTTGCCCCCCGGGGGGGACTTTCCACCAGGGTTCAGGCCAGCTACAATGGGCAGCACTTGCCTCCGGTTAAACCCGGTTAACCGGCTAAATCCAGTTGAAGTAGCCAGTGAAGTGGTGCTGGATTCCCGTTTTCGTTGAGCCGGGACTTCAGAGTTGCTGGAAACGTTGCCCGCCACCGTGCGACAGTTATTGACAACAGGCGATGGCGGTGCTACCATAATTTCTGTGGAGCAGGGTCAATAGCGTTAAATTTCAACGGAGGGATTTAAGTATGCCTGAACAAGGAACCTTTCGGGTGAAAAAGGGTCTGGCGGAGATGCTCAAGGGCGGCGTGATCATGGATGTGACGACTCCCGAGCAGGCCATCATCGCCGAGAAAGCCGGTGCCGTGGCCGTCATGGCCCTGGAGAGGGTTCCTGCCGATATCCGAGCGGCGGGCGGCGTGGCCAGGATGGCCGATCCCTCCATCATCATTGAGATCATGGACGCCGTGACCATCCCGGTCATGGCCAAGGTGAGAATCGGACATTTTGTGGAAGCGCAGATTCTAGAGGCTTTAGGGGTGGACTACATCGATGAGAGCGAGGTCCTCACCCCGGCCGACGAGTTATACCACATCAACAAGCACGCCTTCACGGTGCCCTTCGTCTGTGGAGCCCGGAACTTGGGTGAAGCTCTGCGGCGGATCGGCGAAGGCGCGGCCATGATCCGGACGAAAGGTGAACCGGGTACTGGGAATGTGGTCGAGGCCGTCCGGCACATGCGCATGGTCATGGATGAGATTCGCCAGGTCGTCAACACGCCGGAAGAGGAACTGATGACCCTGGCCAAGAATATGGGGGCCCCATACGAGTTGGTGCTGGAGGTCAAGCGGTTGGGACGTCTGCCCGTGGTCAACTTCGCCGCGGGTGGGATCGCTACCCCCGCCGATGCCGCTCTGATGATGCAACTGGGGGCGGACGGGATCTTCGTCGGATCCGGTATCTTCAAGTCGAAGAATCCCGAGGCGCGGGCGCGGGCCATCGTCCGGGCGACCACCCATTACAATGATCCGCAGATTTTGGCGGAGGTCTCGCGCGATTTGGGCGAGGCCATGCCGGGCCTGGAGATCTCTACCATTAAAAAAGAGGAAAGAATGCAGGACCGAGGTTGGTAAGCAGGCATCGGTCGCTTTCAGAGAAAGGGCGGGCAAGCGGCCGCCCTTTCTTTCTGAGATTACCGAATGGGGGTTTGTCCATTGAAAATAGGGATTCTTGCTTTGCAGGGCGACGTCCGCGAGCACTTTTGGGCCATCCAGAACACGGGGAACGAGGCCATTGAGGTGAAGAAAACCGCCCAGCTGGAAGGCCTGGCCGGCTTAATCATTCCGGGAGGAGAAAGCACCACCATCGGACGGCTGATGGAGGAATATGGTTTCTTTGAGGCGATCCGGCAGCACGTGGAACAAGGTCTGGGCATTTACGGGACCTGCGCTGGCCTCATCCTTTTGGCCAAGGAGATCGTTGGGAGTAGCCAGCCCCGGCTGGGCCTGATGGATATGGTCGTACAGCGGAACGCCTACGGCCGGCAGCGGGAGAGTTTTGAAACGGATCTGGAGATCCCTGTCCTGGGGGAAGAACCGTTCCGAGCCGTCTTCATCCGTGCCCCCTATATTGAAGCAGTGGGACCGGGGGTCCAGGTTTTGGCCACCTACGATAACAAGATCGTCTTCGCCCGCCAGGGAAAATTCCTGGCCTCGGCCTTCCACCCGGAAGAGACGGATGACCTGCGCGTTCACCGGTATTTCTTGAAAATGTTGAAGGGTGAAGTCTGAACAGTGTCCAGCTGATGGTCGGGGACTCACTATTGACCCCGGAGCTTGGAAAGCCTGAGCTAAGTCGAGCTGATGGAACTGGCTGACGGAACTTACCCCGCGCCGGGAGAAAATGGCTCCCCCTTCCAATGGGCCCGCCACTCAGCGGAGCGCCGGTTAAGGGGAGTTGCTTTGGCCAGGGCGCGGGAAAACGGTGGAGCTTGGCGCAAGATTTTAACGAAAGCTGTCGAAAATCGCGGTTCTCAGTGAGCCGGCTGTGTACAACTAGGCGCCTTTATCCACAGGCTGTTGATAATTTTGCAACCTGTTGCCGGCAGGAGTTTTCGAAAGGCTGTCGAAACAAGTGTAATGGGCCAGATTTTCAGCTGATAGTAGCAAAAACCGAATAATTCCTCCGAGCCTTCCGCACCTAAGGGATAACTATGGTCGGTTGGCCTGGGCCTTTGGGCTCACGGGGTATATCTGGAAACGGATATGCCTTCCAATTTTCGAAAAGGAGGGGGGCGCTATAGCTAACACTATGGCTTTTTCACCTTAACCCCACTCCGGTGGGGTTTTAATTTTGCCCGCTTATTTTGCGCCGAATCCGACCCATCAGCTTTTCGCCTGGAGGAAAGGAGCCTGCAACGAGATGGATTTTCTGCCCATGATTAAGGGGAAGCTCGAGGAGCTAATCAAAGCCCATGGACTGGACCTGAGCGACGAAGTGCAGGTAATCAGCGCTCGTTCCCTGTCGCCGGAGGAGGCCATCGGCCATCCCGAACGCGATGATTTTCCTTTATTGAAAGGGAAAGAGGTGATGATCGAGGCGATCTTTCGCCAGACCCGGGGTCAGGCTTATACCGACATGCCCGGAAACTATCGCGGAAAGCTGCGCGATGTATTGTCCCTGCCGCTAAAAAATAATTACGAACGGGCCGTGTTCGTGGCCACCCTGAATGCCGTTATGCGTTATCTTGGGTTAGTAGAAAGGACCGTCCACTGCCGGGACCAAGAGCCAGGCCAGTGCGCCAACCATTTGGTGGCTTATGTCCAGCAACGTTTCGGCCATCCCAAGATCGCTTTTATCGGGCTTCAGCCAGCCATGGTCGCCAGTTTGGCCCCCCACTTTCCCCTGCGCGTCACCGACTTAGATCCGGAGAACGTCGGCCAACTTAAGGCGGGGGTCTTGATCGAACCGGAGAGCGCAACCAGCGACGTGCTCGCCTGGGCTGACGTTATCCTGGCTACCGGAACAACGGCCGTGAATGGGAGCCTAACGACCCTCATTGGCCAAAAACCCATCATCTTTTACGGGGTAACCATTGCCGGCATAGCCCGGCTAATGGGGTACGAACAATATTGTTTTCACGGACACTGATGGGCAGCCGATGCGACCTGCCTTTCTTGAGTTCTCGTGCGTCGAACGTTTAAAGCGATCGCCCCAGGTGAACGCGGCCAGCTCGTGCCGACGTAAGCCAGCCGCCGGACAGAAACCTGGAAGAAAGTGGTCATTTTCAGAGACGAGCCAAAGGAGGGACAGCCAGTGAAGAGGATAACCCTTTCCATAGCAATTCGGACCGCGGTGCTGCTAGCGTTTTTGTTGTTGACCGCCTGCAGCCAGCCAGGAGCGAGCCCAGGAGCGCCGGTAAAGTCTAGCGGGGAAAGCACGACCCCGAAAACCCTCCTGGTTTACACGGCGGCCGGCCTCAGAAAGCCCGTGGAGGAAATCGGAGCCGCTTTTTACGCCAAGATGGGCATAAAAGTGACTTACTCTTTCGGTGGTGCGGCCGAGCTCAACAGCCAGATTCTTCTCACCGGCCAAGGGGACATCTATCTCCCCGGGGACCGCGAGGAGCTCAAGCCCATCCGCGAGAAGAACCTGGTGGACTGGGAAAAAGACGTGGTCTACCATACCCCGGTTTTGGCCGTGCCCAAAGGGAATCCGGCTGGCCTAAAGACCCTGGCTGACCTGGCTCGTCCAGGGGTGAAGCTAGCTTTAGGTGATCCGCGGGCCAATCCTATCGGTAAAGTGGCCGATCAAGTCCTGGAACGCCAGGGTCTGCTTGAGAAGGTCAACAAGAACGTGCTTGTTCGGACCCCCACGGTCAACGAACTGGTGGTGTACTTGACAACCGGGCAGGCCCAAGCCGCCATTATCTGGGAAGAAAATTACCAGGCCGTCAAAGACAAGCTTGACCTGGTTTCCGTGCCCGAACTTGCCCCCCATATTAAGACCGTTCCCGTAGTAGTGCTGTCCTGTTCAAAAGAAAAAACCCTGGCCCGCCAGCTGGCGGAATTCGTGGTTTCTCCGGCGGCCAACGCGATCTGGGCGAAATGGGGTTACCGTCCCATCGCCAAGTGAAGCTGAGAGGGAGGAGAAGACCTTGGGAGGAAGGTTCTTTCGCTTCGGCAATGCTCTAATCACCTATGCGCTGGCCCTTTTCATAGTGGCCACCGTCGGAGCCGTTTTGATCAGAGGGGTGCCGAGAATTCCGGCCGCCTTAAAAAGCCCGGAGTTGCTTTTTGCCCTCCGGCTCAGCCTTTTTACCTCGCTGATTTCCACCGTTCTGGCCTTTTTCGTGGCTTTACCGGCGGCGTATTCTTTGGCCCGGGGTAACCTTCCTGGCGGTAGAGTAGTGGCCGACCTGCTGCGAATTCCCCTGAACCTGCCACCCATCGCCAGCGGGGTAGCTCTCCTCCTCTTTTTTGGGACGACGCGTTTGGGCAGGGCTTTGGCCAACCTTGGCCTGGAGTTTGTCTTTACCGTCCCCGGAATCATTTTGGCCCAGTTTTTCGTCAACGTCCCGGCCCTGATCACCGTTCTCAAAGGAGCCCTGGAAACTACCGACCAACGGCTGGAAAATGTGGCGCGGACCCTGGGTTGTACCCCGGCTCAAGCTTTTTTGCGCGTGACCCTGCCCCTGATCCGGAACAGCGTCCTGGCCGGACTGATCCTCACCTGGGGGAAGGCCTTAGGTGAATTCGGCGCCGTCTTGATGCTGGCCGGAGCTACCAGGTTTAAAACGGAAACCCTGCCCGTTTCTCTCTACTTGAGTCTGGCCACAGGAGACCTCGAGGCCTTGCTGGCGACGGCCAGCCTCTTGATCTTAATCGCCCTTTTTTCTTTGGCCATTTTTGAAAGGGCGAGGATCAAACTCGACGAACGGGGGACCATATCATGACCGGGCAAATTCCAGCCGGTTCTCTCCGCCTCGAGGGGGTCACCAAAAGGATTGGCCGCTTTACCCTGGCCAATATTTCCCTGGAAATAGCGCCCGGCGAATACTTTGTCCTCTTGGGACCCAGCGGGGCAGGGAAAACCACGCTGTTGGAGATCATTGCTGGCCTGCATACCTTAGATGAGGGCGAGATTTGGTTCGGACCGGAAAAGGTCACCCGCCTCCCTCCGGAAAAGAGGCGTTTTGGCATCGTCTACCAGGATTACGCCCTTTTTCCCCACTTGAATGTTCGGGAGAATATCGTTTTTGGCCTGAAAAAGGCAGCGCACAAGCAGGTGGAACAAGAGCTGACACGTCTGGTCGATCTCCTGGGTTTGGGCCATCTTCTCCCTCGCCGGCCGCAGACCTTAAGCGGGGGAGAAAAGCAGCGGGTGGCTCTGGCGCGGGCCCTGATCATGAAACCGCGCCTGCTTTTGCTGGATGAACCCTTAGCGGCCCTTGATCCCCAGACGAAAGAAGTCCTCCGGCCCGAACTGAAACGCCTCCACGCGCTCACAGGAACCTTGACCGTACATGTCACCCATGATTTTGAAGAAGCCTTCTTTTTGGGTGACCGGATGGGAGTAATGGAGGGGGGCCAGCTCCGGCAGGTGGGGCCCCCGGCCGAGGTCTTTAACCGACCTGTTTCACCGGGCGTGGCGCGTTTCGTCGGGGCGGAAAACATTCTAAAGGGGCACGTCGCTGAAGAGAAAGAAAAAAAATATCTTCACCTGGGATCAGCGTCCCTGGAGGTGGAGACGGACAAGTCTGGGGAGGTGGAGTTTTCCATTCGCCCGGAACAGATTCGGGTTTACCCCACGGCACCTCCGGGAAATTACAGCCGGGGGAAGGTCCTGGCGGTTCACCCCAAAGGACTTATTTCCCGGGTAATAATTGACGTGGGGGTAACTTTAGTGGCCCTGGTGGAGACAAGAACTTGGGGGCAAGCCCTGCTTGCCCCCGGTGATACGGTCTATTGTTCCATTCCGCCTGAGGCCATCAATATTTTTTAAACCGGCAAGGCCCCCAAGAGGCGGCTCCGGCTCAAACGTTCCACCGCTTCCTCCAGCAGTTCGTCTTTCTGGACGATGGCGATACGAACATAGCCCTCGCCGCTCGGGCCAAAACCAACACCGGGGACCACTGCCACCCCGGTTTCCTCCAGGAGCCGTAAAGAAAATTCCGTGCTCGTCATGGCTAAAGGTACCCGGGCCCAAATGAACATCGTCGCTTTGGGCTTGGGTATCTGCCAGCCCAGCCGGGCCAATCCCTCGATGAGGAGGTCGCGCCGGCGCTGGTAGGTTTTTCGGGTCTCTTCAACCTGGTCCTGTGGGCCGGTCAGGGCTGCCAGTGCCCCATATTGCAGGGGATAGAAGACGCCAAAGTCGACGTGTGACTTCACTTCGGCCAAGGCGGAGAGGATTTTCCGGTTACCCACCGCAAAACCGAGGCGGATGCCGGCCAGGTTATACGTCTTGGAAACGGAGTAAAATTCAATGCCCACCTCTTTGGCCCCGGGGACCTCCAAAAAGCTCATGGGACGGTAGCCATCGAAGGCCAGCTCCGAATAAGTCACGTCGTGAGCCACCGGCACATTATAAGTCGTGGCGAAATCAACCACCCGTTCAAAGAAGTCCCTTTCCGCCACCGCGGACAGGGGATTGCTGGGATAGTTGATGATCATCAACTTGGCCTGCCGCGCTAATTCCGGCGGAATGGCTTCTAGATCGGGTAAGAAACGATTTTGCTCTAAAAGCGGCATTGGGACCAGCTGGGCACCAGCCAGGACGGGTCCGGCGTGGTAAATGGGATAGCCAGGATCTGGCACTAAGATGACATCCCCCGGGTTGGCCAGCCCCAGGGCGATGTGAGCCAAACCGTCCTGGGTTCCCATCAAGACCAGAACTTCCTCTGCCGGATCGAGTTTTACTCCGAAACGCCCCCGGTACCAGGCGGCCAAGGCCTCCTTTAACTCTGGAAGAGGGACCAGGGGGTAACCGTAGTTCTTGGGGTCACGCAGAGCGCGTTCCATAGCCTCGATGATGTGCGGGGCGGGGGCCAGGTCGGGACTGCCGACGCTGAGGTCGATGACCCTTTCACCGCGAGCCAGGACCCTTTGCTTGGCCCGGGTGACCTCGGCAAATACGGAAGAAGATAGGGTTTTGATGCGTTCGGCCTTCTCAAAAGAAATCATTGTTCTAATCATCTCCAACGGATTTCCTTGGTCAATGTGGGACACGCCTTTTTGATTATTCTTGTTACTCCGGGAATTTTCCTGCTCCGGGGTCATTTTTTTCTCTTGCCATTCTATGAATAGTTAGGAGGTGTTGCCGATGATCAACTCCGTTTGGTTTTTCATGGTGGTCGTAGGTATCCTGGTAGCCGGATTTAACGGGCGCATTGACAGCGTGAGCACAGAGCTCATCCTGGCCGTCCGTGAAGCGGTGGAGCTGGCCCTGGGTTTAATTGGCGTGATGAGTCTTTGGTTGGGCTTGATGCGGATAGCCGAGCGTTCTGGCTTTGTAGAATTTCTGGCGCGGGCCGTTCAACCTTTTTTGCGGCGGATCTTTCCGGAGATACCCCCGGGGCACCCGGCTATGGGAGCCGTCGTCATGGCCCTGACGGCCGGGGCGCTGGGCCTGGGTAACGCTTCCACCCCCCTTGGCCTCAAAGCCATGAAAGAGCTGCAGGCTTTGAATCCGCATCCAGAAATAGCCAGTAACGCCATGGTCACCTTTCTGGCGGTGGAAACCTCCTCGATCACTATCCTGCCGGCTACCGTTTTGGCCCTGCGGGCTTCCGCGGGGTCGGCTGATCCGGCCGAAATCATTGGGCCGACCATCATCGTTTCCCTGGTCGGGACCATCGCCGGTGTGCTGGCAGCGAAAATTCTGGAACGGCTGCCTGCCTACCGCATTGATCCGCCGCACCGGAACTAGTTTTGACCTGGCCTTAGCTGGAGGGGAGCGGCATGTTCCTGGAGATTCTAGAGATTGTCTCGCGCTGGGCCATCCCTTTTCTTCTGCTGGTGATCATCACCTACGGTTACCTCCGCGGCGTCAAGGTTTACGAAGTCTTTGTAGAAGGGGCACAGGAGGGTTTTGAAACGGCCATCCGCGTTATGCCTTATATGGTGACCATCTTCGTGGCCATAAGTATCTTCCGGACCTCCGGAGCCATGGATCTTTTGGCTCGAGCCCTCTTGCCGCTGGCCCAAAGGCTGGGCCTGCCGGCGGAATTGATGCCTTTGGTTTTTCTCCGGTCCATTTCCGGCAGTGGGTCTTTGGGCTTGGTGACGGAAATCTTGAATCATTACGGCCCCGATTCCTTTGTTGGTCGACTGGCCTCGGTTATGATGGGGTCCAGTGAAACCACCTTCTATGTGCTGGCCGTTTATTTTGGCTCAGTCTCTATCCGCAAAACCCGTCACGCCCTGCCGGTGGGGCTTTTGGCCGACCTGGTAGCCATGATCATGGCCGTGGTGGTCTGCCGGCGGGTCTTTTCACCGTAGAGGGAGCTATGATAGAATGGTCAATAGAAGAAACTGTCAATATTGGAAAGGAAGGTGTGAAGGAAATGGCGCTCTTGAAAAAGGCCCTCAGTCTCTTTCGCAGTAATCCCATCCTCTTTGGGCCCGAGCTTTTGGTTACCTTGGGTGCCGCCGGGCTAATGGCCCTGGTCATGCGCTTTTTGCTTTTTGGCTTGGACCCGGTGAATTTTTCCCTGGCCGGTGGAGTCGCGTTCTTGGTCACCGTCCCAGCGCTGTTCATTGCTCCGGGCTTCCTCAGCGGGCTCCTCACGGCCAACCGCGAAGTGAGCCAAAAAGGACGAGCCACCTGGGCCGACTTTTTTGCCGGTTTGGGTACCTACTACTGGCGGGTGGTGGGAGGGGCCATAATCCTGGGTTTAGTGGCCGGGATTCTCGGCGGGCTCCTCGGTGCCCCCCGCCGGGAAACCCTCTTCTTTGAAACGGCAGAAGGGTCAAGCCTGTTCATGGCCATTCTCCGCTCACAGGCCACGCCAGGGTTGCTCTTATCGGCAGTGGTCGACTATTTTCTAGTTATAGCAGCTTTTCTCTGGTATCCGGCGGTGGCCCTGGATAATGAAAAGGTGCTTTCCGCCATCAGCCGTGCCTGGGAAGTTTTTCGTCAGAAGCCAGGCTTATTCTTAACCCTTGGCTTCCTTTATTGGTTGCTTAACGAACTCTCTGGCCTGGCGGGGCTTTTCGCCTTTGGCCTCCAAGATGTCCCTTATACTTTCCTCCCCCTGGACAGAGGACGATTCTCCGGATCCCCTTTCTGGCCCCTCCCCACCGGGCTCTTCCATCGGTTGATCCTCTTCTTCGTCATCTTCGGTGCAATCGGGGTATTGCTCAAGGCCTATTTTCGCTTGGTCTTTTTCCTCGGGTATCAAGAGGCCAAAACCCAGTAGCATATCCGCTTTCCGTTACCTTGCCGAACCGGAGCCCGGTCCAAGGTAAGGACTAAGGGGCAGGACGACCGTCCTTGGGGGCGAGAAGAGGATCCAGCAGCTGTTTTTGCTGTTCCACCAGCGCCCCCACCATGCCCCAAACACGCCTTTGGCCGAACCGCCAGCGACAACAGGCGGCCGCTATTCCCCTCCTGGCTGCCTGTTTGTCGGCTTTCACCGCCCTGGGCTTTGTCTTACCTTCTTCCGGAGATCCTTTCCAAACCGCCCATATACGGCCGCAAGACCTCCGGAATGGTAATGCTGCCGTCGGGGTTCTGGTAGTTTTCCATGATGGCGGCCACCGTTCGCCCCACCGCTACGCCGGACCCATTGAGAGTGTGCACGAATTCCGGCTTACCACCACCGGCTGGCCGGAAACGAATATTGGCCCGGCGGGCCTGGAAGTCCTCAAAGTTGCTACACGAAGAAATCTCTTTATAATCGTTGTAGCTTGGCAGCCAGACCTCTAGATCATAGGTTTTCGCTGACGCAAAGCTCATGTCTCCAGTGCAAAGGAGAACTACGCGGTAGGGCAGACCGAGGCGCCGGAGAACTTCTTCCGCGTTGCGGGTTAAGGATTCCAGTTCGTCGTAAGACTTGTCCGGGTGAACAAATTTCACCAATTCGACTTTATTAAATTGGTGCTGGCGGATGAGGCCGCGCGTGTCCCGACCAGCTGCTCCTGCCTCAGCCCGGAAACAGGCGGTGTAAGCGGTGTAATAAAGGGGCAGATCTTCCTCTTTCAGAATTTCGTCGCGGTGGATATTGGTCACCGGAACCTCGGCGGTGGGAATCAGGTAAAACCCGTTGTTGGCCACTTTAAACATATCCTCTTCGAATTTTGGCAACTGCCCGGTGCCGATCATGGTCGCGCGGTTGACCATATAGGGGGGGAAGGTCTCCAGATAGCCGTGTTCTTTGGTGTGCAGGTCCAACATGAAATTGATCAGGGCCCTTTCTAACCGGGCTCCCAGCCCCCAATAAAGGGTGAACCTGGCACCGGAGATCTTGCCGGCCCGCTCAAAATCCAAAAGGCCCAGCTCAACACCCAAGTCCCAATGGGCTTTGGGCGGAAAATCGAACTGGCGCGGCTCTCCCCAGCTACGAACCACCTGGTTTGCCGAAGCATCTGGTCCCACCGGGACGCTGGGGTGGGGGAGGTTGGGGATATTCAGGAGTTGTTCTTCCAGATAGGCCTCGAGCTGGCGGATCTCTTCGTCCAGGGCTTTGATCTCCTCACCCACTTTTCGCATTTGCAGGGTTAAGTTGTCGGTGTTTTCGCCGACCCTTTTCAGGCGCCCGATTTCCTCTGACACCTTATTCCGTTGGCTTTTGAGAGCTTCCACTCGCCCCAGGAGCTCTCGCCGCCGGGCATCGGTTTTGAGGAGCTCGTCCAAGGCCAATTGAGCCCCTTTTTTGGCCAGACCTTCCCTAACGCGGTCGGGATTAGCCCGGATCTGCTTAATGTCGAGCATAGTTCCACTCCTTTCCAGTGGTGGGCGCGGTGGCTCCGGCCAGCCGCCGCAAATTGAGCGAGAAGGGCGGATAGATGACACCCTGATCAGTGATGATACCGGTAACGTAACGGCTCGGGGTGACATCAAAGGCCGGGTTGAAAACGGAAACACCTTCCGGAGCAATGCGCACGCCGCCCAGGGTGGTGACTTCTTCCGGTTTCCTTTCCTCAATAATGATATCGTCCCCTGAGCTCAACGAGAAATCGATGGTCGAGGAAGGGGCGGCCACATAAAAGGGGATGTTATGGACGCGCGCCAGAACGGCCACCGCATAAGTCCCGATCTTATTGGCCACATCCCCATTGGCCGTGATCCGGTCAGCGCCCACGATGACTACCTGGACTTTGCCCAGTTTCATCAAATAGCCGGCCATGTTGTCGGTGATGAGGGTGGCTGGGATCTGCTCTTGCACCAGTTCCCAGGCCGTAAGGCGCGCTCCCTGCAGAAGTGGCCGGGTTTCATCGACGTAAACGTGCAGCCGCTTCCCTTGCTCTTTAGCCGCCCGAATAACCCCCAGGGCCGTTCCGTAATCGCCAGTGGCCAATGCTCCCGTGTTGCAATGGGTCAAAACGCCGGCCCCGTCGGGGATTAATTCCTGGCCAAACCGTCCGATCCGGTGGTTCATCTCGATGTCTTCCGCGTGGATGGCCAGGGCCTCCCGGCGGAGCCCCTCGACTACCCAGGGCACACCGTTCCCGGTCGCTCTCGCTTCCTGCACCAGCTCCTCCGTGCGCCGCCACATCCGGCCCAGGGCCCAAAAGAGGTTTACGGCCGTCGGACGCGTACCTCTTAAAAGCGTGGCCACCTCTTTTAGCGGAGCGAGGAGCGCCTGGGGATCGACCGCCGCCTCTAGGGTCGCGGCCATCTGCCGTGCCCCGAGATAAAAGCCATAGGCGGCGGCAATGCCGATAGCCGGGGCACCCCGGACGGTCATGTTACGAATGGCTTCGGCCACTTCCCGGTAGTCGGTGACTTCAAGGTAGTGGAGAGCTCCCGGTAAACGCCTTTGGTCGATGAAACGAACCTTCTCACCGGTCAACTCTACTGGTTTCACCCATTTCCATCTCCCTTCGCGGGCCTTGCCTTAGCAGTTGTGCGGAGGAACAGCCACAAACTGATTGCCCCGGCCGCCTAACGCCGCTCCGGTGGGAGGACTTCGGCGCAATGGCAGTGCCGTTCCAGGGGAATAGCCTCGATCATGGCGTAAAGGAGGGCCTTGAGTTTTTCGTTGTTCTCGTTAAAAACCCTGATCACTTGTTCGTGGGTCACCGGGGGAATGTCCGACCGCCCCTCCAGGCCGACGTCATAGTCGGTGATGAGGGCGATATTGACATAACACATTCCCAGCTCGCGGGCCAGGACCACCTCCGGGTACTGGGTCATGTTGATGACCTGCCAACCCATCTGGCTGAACCAGTGGCTTTCGGCCCGGGTGGAAAAACGTGGTCCCTGAATGACTACCACCGTCCCAGTCTCGTGCATGGTGATCCCCAGTTCTCGCCCTTTCTCGATGGCGATTTGCCGGAGCTCCGGGCAATAGGGATCAGCCATGCTGATATGGGTGGTGATGGGTCCGTCAAAAAAGGTGTCCTTGCGTCCCGTGGTGCGATCGACAAACTGATCAACCACGACAAAATCGCCCGGCTTTATTTCCGGCTGTAAGCTGCCGGAAGCATTAGGACCGATGACCCGCGTGACCCCCAGCTCTTTCATCGCCCAAAGATTCGCGCGATAGTTGATCATGTGCGGGGGGAATTGGTGGTCACGGCCGTGGCGGGGCAAAAAGGCCACGCGCTTGCCGCCGACGGTAGCCAGGGCGATCTTGTCGCTAGGGGCACCGTAAGGGGTCTCCACCGTAATTTCCTCTACATCCTCCAAAAAGCGATAGAACCCCGACCCTCCGAAAACCCCGATATCCGCTCTCTTGTCCATCGTAAAAAGCCTCCTTTTCTCGACTCTTTTTCTCCAGTTCCTCTAGCCGGCCAGCAGAGCCGCGGGCCGGACCGCATTTTTTACTTGTTTGACCCAAATCATCCCCCGGGCTTTTTGTAAGGCCACCATGGCCACCTCGTCGGCCGGGCTGTCAATTTGGAGGACCATCCGGGCTTCCCCTGAGGGGCGACGGCGACCGACCTGCATGGCGGCGATATTGATGCCGTGCTGCCCGAGGATGGTTCCCACTTGGCCAATGACTCCCGGTTGATCAAGGTGACTGGTCACCAGCATATAAGGGGTGATGACCATATCCACGGCATATCCGTCGAGTTCCAGGAGTTTGAGTTCTCCGTCGGCGGTCACCGTGCCGGCGATGGTGGAGACCCCGCGCTCTGTTCCCAGACGCAAGCGTAAGAGGTCTCCTCCGTTGGAGCCCCGCGGGAAATCCTCGGCCGGTTCGTTTTCGAGGACGGATAATTCGATCCCGCGAGTGGCGGCCAAATGCGGGGCGTTGACCAGGTTGACCGGAATGTCCAGGGTTCCGGTCAATAGCCCCTTTAGGGCGGCGTTAGTCAGTATGCCCAGGGGAGTCCCCTCTCTTTCGCTCGCCAGAGCAATCTCCAGGAAGCGCAGCCGCCCGGGCATAATTTGCCGGTAGAGGCTGCCGAGAACTTCGGCCAGATGGACCAGCTCACGTAAGCGCTCGCTGTCCGCCGGGATTTCGGGCAGGTTGACGGCGCTGATGACCTCTTGCCCCTGGAGGACTTTGAGCACCTGCTCCGCGATGGCCAGGGAATTGGCTTCTTGAGCCTCCCGCGTCGAGCCTCCCAGATGGGGCGTGTAGACGACGTTGGGCAGCTCCAAGAGCGGGTTCCCCCGCGGGGGCTCCTCCTCGAAGACGTCCAAAGCGGCCCCGGCCAGTCGCCCCGACACCAGGGCCTGCCGGAGGGCCTCTTCGTCGACAATGCCGCCGCGGGCGCAATTGACCAGGCGCGCTCCCTCCTTTACCAGCTCGAGCTCCTTGGCCCCGATCATCCGGTAGGTTTCGGGGGTTTTGGGAACGTGGAGGGTGATGACGTCCGCGGCCCGCAGCAGGTCGGACAGAGGCACCAGGCGAGCTCCCACCCGGTCGGCCTTCTCCGGCCGGATATAGGGATCGCTGGCCAAAAGCGACATGCCAAAGGCGCGGGCGCGTTTGGCCACCTCCGTGCCAATTCGCCCCAGACCAATTATGCCCAAAACTTTGCCTTTGAGCTCGGTCCCCACGAACTTGCTCCTTTGCCACTGCCCGCTGCGCAACGAATTGTAGGCCTGAGGCAGATGGCGAACTAAAGCCAGGAGCAAGGCCATGGTGTGTTCAGCCGCCGCGGTGGTGTTACCGCCGGGGACATTGAGGACGGGAATGCCGGCAGCCGTAGCGGCGGCCAGGTCAATGCTATCAAAACCAACGCCGGCCCGGCCAATGACGCGCAGTCGCTTCCCGCTGGCGATGACCTCGCGGGTAACCTGCGTCTCGTTTCTGGTGATCAGGGCGTCGTAGTCGGCGATTTTTTGGATTAGCTCCGACTGGGTTAGCCCCAGGATGACGTCCACCTGGGCTTCCCGACGTAAAAGATCAAGACCGGGGGCAGCCAAAGGTTCAGTCACTAATATTCGCGGCCGATCCATCAAGACCCTCCTTCGTGGAGAAACAGTTTTCAAAAATAGAAAAACTCTCGCCCCAGTACAGGGACGAGAGTCATCTCCCGCGTTGCCACCCTGATTGGCGTCGGATACCCAGTATTCCGCTGGCAGGCGGTGGCGGCCTTACCGGATAACGCGACACCCTCTCAGTTTAGATAACGGCTTGACCGTCCGGTTTGAGGGAGCATCTTGAGGACGCTCTTTTTCGCCGGCTGCTCCGGGGTGGATTCGGCCCATTTGCCAGTTCGCACCGCCCACCGGCTCTCTGCTTTGGACCTACTGGGCCCCTTCCTTGCCTTTTATCCTGATTAAGTTTATACTTCAATACTTCACTTCAATGGAGGCCTCAATTGAGGCTTTTGACCCGCATAGCTAGAGTACAGGCCTTTGCCGCGTATGGTTTGACAACCATCATAGTACAAAAAGGATTGGCTGTCAACATTAAAAAATCATGTTATAAAATCATGGCGGAGGGGGCGGGGCTCGAACCCGCAAGCCCGTGAGGGCGCTGGTTTTCAAGACCAGTCCGTTACCAGTTACGGTACCCCTCCGCTTTTGCCATTCGGGAATTGCAATTCGAGATCGCCGGCAGAATTCCCGACTGAGAGAAAACTCGTGGGCATCGTCGGAAAGTCACCGGCCAAACCTGCGGGCCATGGCGCCGGCCACGACAAAAACGACAAAAGCTACAAAAACTAGAGCAGAGACGCCATTTAAGCAATAGACTGCGACTATGTTAGATATTATAGCACAGACTGCCACCATTTTGGAGGGTAGCAGCGTGGTCTGTTAAAACTTTACGCAACCAGGGCTTTTGGAAGGCGATAGTTTGGAGCAGTCCAGGAAAAATTCTCGAGCAGCGCAGGAAAATTTCTGAGGATGGGCCATCTGCTGCGGACACCAAATAAATCTCCGCGAACGCGCAACCACTATTAACCGTCTTGTGTTTTGCTGAAAAGTATGTTATCATCAATTTTGCTTCAGGCTTGCGGAGAGATACCCAAGTCGGCTGAAGGGGCGGGTTTGCTAAACCTGTAGTAGGTCGATTAGACCTAGCGAGGGTTCGAATCCCTCTCTCTCCGCCATAAAAGATTTCAAGGTGCACCAGGCACCTTTTTTGTTCCCCCCCGGCTGAGGAACGAGAGCTTGAAAAAAAACGAAACTTGTGTTATCATTCTTTTGCACATGCGCCCGTAGCTCAGCCCGGATAGAGCGTCTGACTACGGATCAGAAGGCCACAGGTTCGAATCCTGTCGGGCGCACCACTTGACTATAGAACATCCAAGCAGCCCTTGTAAACGAGGCTTTCTTGATGATTGCGCCCGTAGCTCAGGCGGACAGAGCGGGGGATTCCTAATCCCCGTCAGCCGCAGGTTCGAGTCCTGCCGGGCGCACCAATTTGGTGAGCCACCCTCCCCGAGGGGGCTTTTTGTGGACAGGAGTCACTGTGGGAGCTGCGCGTCGGGACCACCGCTTTTTCATGGAAGAAGCCCTGCGGGTGGCGGAAGAAGCTTATCAGGCTGGTGAAGTCCCCGTTGGGGCGGTCGCCGTTTATGGCCATGAAATCTTGGCGCGGGCCGGTAACCGGCGAGAAAGCCTAAAAGACCCGACGGCCCATGCCGAGATCCTGGTCCTCCAGGAAGCGGCCAAAAAATTGGGACGCTGGAACTTAGAAGGCGTAACCGTTTACGTTACGCTGGAACCCTGCCCCATGTGCGCGGGAGCCATGGTGCAGGCCCGCGTTGACGCCCTCGTCTTTGGAGCTCCCGACAGCCGGATGGGGGCGGCCGGATCCGTTTTGAACATCGTCCAACATCCGCATTTCAACCACCGCCTGGATGTCCTGGGCGGTTTGTTGGAAGAGGATTGCCGAGCTCTTTTGCAGAGGTTCTTCCAGGAGCGGCGGCAGGAAAAAGCTTGACTGGCGGCGGGCGAAGCTAGACCAAGCTGAACTTTGGTTTGGACGGCGTAGGGCCCAGACTTGCTAGACCTGCAGGCGGCGTTGACCAGACAAATCAGGCCAGCCAGGTTGATACAGACCCCGGAGGCGTGAACCAAAACTTTGCAAAAGGTTTTTCATTTCATTTAAGGCTAGACCGCGCGGAGAGATGGCTGAGTGGTCGAAAGCGCTCGCCTCGAAAGCGAGTAGGCGGGTAGACCCTGCCTCGTGAGTTCGAATCTCACTCTCTCCGCCATAAATCGAAAATAGTCTAACGGAGAGGTGCCGGAGCGGTCGAACGGGCTCGCCTGGAGAGCGAGTAGACGGGCTAAACCTGTCTCGCGGGTTCAAATCCCGCCCTCTCCGCCATTTTTATCTATCTTTAAAAGTGTAGGTACGCGTTTTGAAAATTGGTCTGCCGCAGAATCCTGCGACTAATCGGCGTCCTTGGGGCGCAAAAAAGTTGCCACAATAATTAAGTGTGCCAGTATTGGTTAAAAGGTCTTGGCCGTGCTAGACGGGGAGGTAGCGGTGCCCTGTACCCGCAATCCGCTAAAGCGGGGTCGAATTCCCGGCGAAGGCCTCTCTCCTGTGGGGTCTGACCCAAGCCAGTGGTGACGAGGACTGGGTCCGACGCAACGCGAACCTGTGAACCCCGTCAGGTCCGGGAGGAAGCAGCGGTAAGCAGGCCCTCGCGTGTGCCGCCGGCAAGCCTGGTCGGAGCAGGCTACTTGGGTAACGCTCGGAGGGGAAGGTCGAGGCTGGGTGCACGGCCAGCAAGGTTAGACCGCCGGGGTGGCGGAAATAGTCGCCCCGGCGGTCGTTTTTATGATTTTTATGATCGGTTAGCGGAATTATCTATGATTGGTCAGCAGGATTATTTCGCGTTACCGCCAGAAGGTAGATCTCACCGGCATCCCTGTTCTTCGATCGGCCGGCATTCAAGGCCTTTTCCACTTCCCGGATTCGCTCGATTTCCTCTTCGTCCAGATTGGCCGCCTTCAGTTCCGACCGGTCCATCGCTACACACCCCCCTTGCCCACGGTCGCTGAGCAGTTTTTCGTTCATTATTATGGCTGAGTTATGGCTAAAAAACACCGCTTTCATCATTTGCGAGATGTTCCGTGCCCGCGGTCTACGACAAACCGGCTGGCGGACGAAGCCATGCCGGGTACGGGCGGTGACGGTGACATTAGCACGGGTGCCAACCGCCTGAGCGGCGACGCGAAAAATGTTTCGGGTACCACAGCGACAGAAAACCAGCATTATGTCACACTATGGGGCCTAAAGACATATAAATACCTTAGAGAACCCACGGAAGGGAGGGAAAAACGATGGAGATGAAAGAAAACATCTGGGATATCTTGCGCGATGTGCCAGCCTGGTGCCGGGCTCCGGGACCATATCCCGAAATCAGGGTCAAAGAACCAAATGCCTACTACGGGACGTTGCTCCTGGAAGCCTACGCCGGTAAAGCTGGCGAGATGACGGCGCACCTGCAGTATATTTATCACGACAACGCTACGCGCAGCCCTTACCTCGGGGAGATCTGGCGTTGCATTTCCCGGGTGGAACAGTTCCACATGCACTATTTTGGCATGACCATCCAGGAGCTCGGGGTCGATCCGCGCTACTATACCCGACAGAATAGCACCACCACCCTCTGGACGCCGGATTACATCTACTGGGGAAGCAACATCTGTGATCGCTTAAAGGCGGACATTGCCGCCGAGCAAGCGGCGGCCGACTTGCAAATGAAACTGAGCTCCCAGATTGATGATCCGTACGTGAAGGCCATTCTGGCGCGAGTCATTCGCGATGAGTATTGGCACAAAGCCATCTTCACCATGGCCTACAACCATTATGGCTGCCAGCCGCCGATGCCCATGCCGCCTGAGGTCCCCACCCCGCCGACCATTCCGCCGCTGCCCGGTCCACCGCCGTGGGCGCCGGGAATGGGTCCGGGGATGGGGCACGGGATGGGTCCGGGAATGGGACCGGGTCCAGGCATGATGCCGGGAGCCGGGCCGCCATGGACCAGAGCCCGCGGTTGAGCCCGGTGGGTGTAAGGCCGTCCCCACGGTCTACAATATCTTGGGAAGGCGAAACGGACGCTGGCCTGGTCAAGAAAATTCGCGACCCGGCCGCGAGTTTCCGCCGTAACCCGGTCCGCGGTACCCTTTTTGGCACACCGCTTGAGTCCGCGAGTGGTAACGAGCCCACCGGATGCTTCTACGCGGACTTACGGCGGACTTACGCAAGGGCAATGCCCGCCATTTGCCCTGGCCCATCTCTACGCTCGCCAGTGGAGCAATGCGGGACTGCCTTTACTTTGACCCAACCTCCCCTCCTTCCTGCGCGAAAAGTCGCTTCATCCGATCCTGGTTACCCCCCTGGTGGGGGTTTTCTTTATGCGGTTTTTGCTCCCAGATGTGATATAATCTTCTTTAAACGAGGACCAATGAAAGAACGAGGAAAAAAGGTTGCAGTAAAAGGAGAAGTTTGACGAAAAGGAGAAGTTTGACGGATGAACGAAGTCGCCCCGCTGTTCAACGTGTTTGAGGTGCTGGAAGAACGAGGCTTTGTTCAACAGACCACGCACCGGGAAGAACTGATCGAACTTTTGAGTAAAGAGAAAGTCACCTTTTATATCGGTTTTGATCCCACGGCCAAGAGCCTGCATGTCGGACATCTTCTGGCCATCATGGCCATGGCCCATATGCAACGAGCGGGACACCGCCCCATCGCCATCATGGGGGGCGGAACGGCCATGATCGGCGATCCCAGCGGCAAAACGGAAATGCGGCCCATGCTCTCCCGGGCCACCATCGCCCAAAACCTGGCCGCCATCAAGGCGCAGATGTCCCGCTTTTTGGATTTCTCCGAGGGGAAGGCTTTGATTCTGGACAACGGCGACTGGCTCTTACCCCTCAACTACATTGAGTTTCTCCGGGAGATCGGCTCCCACTTTTCGGTAAACCGGATGCTGACCGCTGAGTGTTTCCGCTCACGGCTGGAAAGAGGTCTCTCCTTCATCGAATTCAATTACATGCTGTTACAGGCCTATGACTTTTTGCACTTATACCGTAACTATGGCTGTAAGCTGCAAATGGGTGGCGATGACCAGTGGTCGAACATCCTGGCTGGAGCTGATCTCATTCGCCGGTTGGAGCAGGGAGAAGCTTACGGCCTCACCTTCCCTCTCCTGGTGACCAGTAGTGGCAAGAAAATGGGCAAAACGGAGGCCGGAGCAGTTTGGTTGGATCCCGAATTGACCAGCCCCTATGATTTCTACCAGTATTGGCGAAATACCGATGACGGGGATGTGGGGCGCTTTTTAGCCCTCTATACCTTCCTGCCGATGGCGGAGGTCCGCCGCCTGGGGGCCTTAAAGGATCGCGAGATCAACGAAGCCAAAAAGGTGCTCGCCTATGAAGTGACGCGGCTGGTCCACGGCGAAGAAGAGGCGCGCAAGGCCCAGCAGGCTGCGGAATTCCTTTTCGGTGGCGGACGAACCGTTCAGACGGCAGCCAGCCGGGTGACGGAAGACGGCGCGGCGACGACCCTGGTCCCGGCGGCGGAGCTAGCGGCGCAGGAGCTGGAGGAAGGGATTTCCATCATTGACCTTTTGACCCGGTCCGGACTGGCTGCGTCCCGTAGCGAAGCCCGGCGTTTGGTGGACCAGGGAGGGGTCTATCTGAACGAGGAGCGAGTTGAAGATATTGGGCGGAAAGTGACCATGGCCGACGTCCAGGGCGGACAACTGACCTTGCGGAAGGGCAAAAAAGACTTTCGTCTGGTGAAAATAAGCGGTGTAACTCAGGCGGATTGACTTAGTGCCGGCGGTTGGGGGGAGCGTTCGAGATGGGTTATGTTGCTCTTTACCGGGAGTGGCGGCCACAGCGCTTTGCCGACGTGGTTGGGCAGGAACACGTCAGCCGAACCCTCCGTCAGGCCATCCAGCAGGGGCGCATAGCCCATGCCTACCTTTTTACGGGACCGCGGGGAACGGGAAAAACCAGTGTGGCCAAGATCCTGGCCAAGGCCGTCAATTGCGCGGGCGTGCAGGAGGGCGAACCTTGCAACCAGTGCGCCAGTTGCCGGGAGATTACGGCTGGTTCTCACGTCGACGTCTTGGAGATCGACGCCGCCTCCAACCGCGGGATTGACGAGATCCGCGACCTGCGCGAACGGGTCCGCTACTCCCCCGCTTCCGCCCGGTACAAGGTTTATATCATCGACGAGGTCCACATGCTGACCACGGAGGCCTTCAACGCCCTCCTGAAAACCCTGGAAGAACCGCCTGGCCATGCCCTCTTCGTTCTGGCCACCACCGAGCCGCATAAGGTACCGGCAACCATCGTCTCACGCTGCCAGGTCTTTGAATTCCGCCGCTTGACCGAAAACCAAATCCGCCGACGCTTGAAAGAGGTGGCCGAGGCCACCGGGGTAAAGGTGGAGGACGGGGTCCTGGAGCTTTTGGCGCGTGAAGCCGAAGGAGGACTTCGCGACGCTTTGAGTCTCTTCGACCAGTCTCTGGCCTTCGGGGGGAAGGAGCTGACCCTGGCTGACGTCAATCAAATGTTGGGTAAGGCCAGCGACGCTATTTTGGAGGAAATGCTGGGAACCCTGGGCCGCGGCGACTTGCCCCAAACCTTGCGCCTTTTACAAAAACTGGCGGAGGAGGGAAAGGATGTCCGGGTCTTCACCCGCGACCTCTTGACCCGGGCTCGCGAAATGCTCCTGGAGGAACTGGAGGCGGCGGCGAGTGCGCCACGCCACGGGTTGTTTGGGACGGCCGAACTTTTGTCCCTTCTGGAGACGCTGGCTGCCGCTGAGAACGAGATGAAGTGGAGCAACCGGCCTCGCCTGCTCCTGGAGACGAGCCTGCTGCGTTGGGGGTTGGGGCGGAAACCGGCGGCAGATGGTGCCCAGATGGCGGAAAAGGGCCGGGAAGAGAAACAAAAGGAGCGGGAAGAGAAATTCTCTCTGGACAGGACCGTGGCTCCAGGGAAAGCGCAAGAAGGGAAAGCCCAAGAAGGGAAAACCCACGGAGCGAAGGCCCAGGAGGCTAAACCCCAGGAAGCTAAAGTTACGGCGCCCCCGCCAGAGGCCAGGCCGTTGCCAGCGGCCGCCCCCAAATCGAGCGGGGGAAAAAAGGAAGAACGGCCGGCCGAGGAGCTCCGGGAAACACCGGGGTTATCTTTAGCCAGTCTCCAGGAACGCTGGCCGGCTTCTTTAGAACGTATTAAAAAGGTGCGGCCTTCCCTTTACGCCCTTCTCAAAGAGGGACAGCTTCATGACCTGGAGGGGAATAAGGTCCGGTTTCTCTTTAAGTTTGCCGCGCACCGGGATATCCTGTTGCGGCCGGAGAACCGAGAGCTGGTGGAGAAAGTCTTGCAGGAGATGACCGGGGTAGCCCTGCGCGTCACTGGCGTGACGCCAGAGGATGTCAGCCAGCCACCTCCGCCCAATCCGAAAGAGGATCCCCTGGTCAAAGAGGCCTTAAAGATTTTCGGCGGCGAGATCGTGGAAGAAGGGGAACTTTAAATATTTGCGCGAGGCAAGGAGGAATAAAGATGCCGAAAGGTTTTGGTGGCGGTTTTGGCGGAATCGACATGAACAAGATGATGAAGCAAGTCCAGAAAGTTCAAGAAGAAATGCTCAAAGCCCAGGAAGAATTGGGGAATAAAACCGTGGAAGGGAGCGCCGGGGGCGGGGCCGTGCGGGCTGTAGTTACCGGCAAGCAGGAACTCAAGTCCGTAGTCATTCAGCCGGAGGTCGTCGATCCCGAGGACATCGAACTCTTGCAAGATCTCATCGTGGCCGCGGTCAATGATGCGCTGAAAAAATCCCAGGAGATGGCGGCCGCCGAGATGAGCCGGTTTACCGGTGGTTTAAAAGTACCGGGGCTGTTTTAATCCGACTTTGGCCCCAGCTTAGCTCTGGTCGCCTGTTTGGGACTAGCGACGAAAGGATTGGTTATGCGTTACCCTGAACCCATTGCCCGGCTGATCAACCAACTGGAGCGACTCCCCGGCATCGGCCCCAGGACAGCCCAGCGCCTGGCCTTTTATCTTCTGAAGCGGCCAAAAGAGGATGTCCTGGCCCTGGCCCGGGCCATTGTGGAGGCCAAGGAGAAAATCGGATACTGTTCGGTTTGCTATAACCTGAGTGACACCGATCCTTGCGCCATTTGCCGCGATGAGAGCCGTGATTCCACCCTCCTTTGCGTGGTGGAGGACCCCCGCGATGTGGTGGCCATCGAAAAAACCAGGGAATATCGCGGTCATTACCACGTCTTGCATGGAGTCATTTCCCCGATGGAAGGTATCGGCCCCGACGATCTTAAGATCAAGGGACTTCTCCAGCGGCTGGCTTCCGGCAGCTTTAAGGAGGTTATTTTGGCCACCAATCCCGACGTGGAAGGCGAGGCCACGGCCATGTACTTGGCCCGGCTTTTAAAGCCCTTGGGAGTGAAGATCACCCGGATTGCCCACGGATTGCCCGTGGGCGGTGAACTGGAGTTTGTCGATGAGGTAACCCTTTCCCGCGCGGTGGAAGGAAGGCGAGAGATGTAGTTGGCTGCATCGGCCGCGGGTGGTGAAAGGAGCCATCCGGTGAAAAGAACCGGCCTTGTCGCTCAGCAAGTTTTGCCCCTCCGTTTCCCGGGCGGCCATGGCTTGATGCATATCCCCGGTAAAATATGGTTATACTTTCTCCCGGGAACCATTGAGTTCGCTCCCGAATAATAATGAATGGGTGACCGTGGTACCGGGGGGATCAGCATGAGAGGTAACCTCCTCCATTTTGTGAACTCGGTGGGGCAGCGATTTCTCCTGGAGGATCAAGATTTCAAAAGCAGGGTACCGGACCTGGCCGAAGCCCTCGCTGATGCCCACCAGGAGTGGCAGGCAGCCCAGAACTATTTTGAAAACGTCTCCGATCCAGAACTGGTGGATCATGCCATTTACCTTTTGGAGGCTGCCGAGAAGAAATATACTTACCTTTTACGGCAGGTCCGGTTGACTAACGGGAAAAACCAGGGGCCTTCGGCCGGCTCTACGCCAACATAAAATCGCCGCCCGGGGAATATACTTTGGTAGCATCTCCCCGGGGGTGAATTTCGATGGACGTGAACGTACTTTTGGCGTACGCCTTCGGGCTCCTCCTCATTTACCTTTTGGTCAAGCTCCTTTTGGTCCCCTTTCGCTATCTCTTCACGCTGGTGGTGAATGGGATTGTCGGGGGCCTGATCCTTTGGGGCTTGAACCTGGTGGGGGGCTTTTTTGGTTTACATATCGCCATCAATCCCTTTACGGCTTTGACGGCAGGTTTCCTGGGGGTGCCCGGGGTCATCCTATTAATCGTCTTGACGCGGCTACTGGCCTGATCTTTCACTGGGCCAGATGTGGGCCAAGGCCAAGGTCTCGGCCGATTAATCGTCTTGAGGCGAGTGCTGGCCATCTGAGATGCAGGTCTGATACATAGCTTGAATTGGTAGCCGCTATTCAATTGTCTCCCACGGCTGAAGGTGCCTGATCTATTACCGGATCCGTTCCCCTTAGGCCTGCAATTTTTGTGTCGAGAAAAATTTCATTAATGGGAATGAATATTTCCGTTCGATGGAACGCTTTCTTGACTTCGGTCACTTTAGAATGTTAAACTCAACTAGTGGGCAAGCCTGGGAAAGCGCCGGCTGTTGACGCAATTGCCCTCTGGGGAAAAGGTATCGACCCTTTAGCTTGAGCCCTGGGGTGCTGCGGCAACCTCGCCCGGAGGCTTTTTCTTTTGCATAGGGTAGACCCCCATGCTGGCGGCGGGTTGAAGCTGAGCCTTGGTGTTGGTCGGCGGAGGTCACCCATAAGTGTAGCGGGCTTCACCCAGTACCATCCCCTTTGGAGAAAGATGATTACTGGCATTACCAGAAACCGGTCATTTCGGATTAGGGGTTTCTCGAAGAAAAGCCGCAACTGGCGGAGTACATCAAAGGATGAGTGTCAAGGAAGGAGGATGTTGCGTGGGAAAGACAGTGGAGATTCGCTGGCACGCCCGCGGTGGCCAGGGGGCGAAAACGGCCGCCCTCTTACTGGCGGAGGCAGCGGCAGCAGCGGGGATGCAGATCCAGGGCTTCCCCGAATATGGGCCCGAACGAATGGGGGCTCCCATGCTGGCTTTTAATCGTCTAAGCGACGAGAAAATTCTGATCCATTCCGGGGTGGAGAATCCGGACGTCGTGGTGGTTTTGGACCCAAGCCTCATCGGTAAGACCGGGGTAACCGACGGCCTGCGCGAAGACGGTGTTGTCATCATCAATACCCCGCAGACACCGGCAGAAATGCGCCAGCGTCTCGGAATTAATCAGGGCAAAGTTTTCACTGTTGACGCCAACCAGATCGCCCTGGAGACCATCGGGCGGGCCATCCCCAATACGCCCATGATGGGGGCGTTGATCAAGGCGGCCGGGATCATGGATTTTGAGCGCTTTAAAGAGGTTATGCGGGAACAGTTGCAGGAGAAGTTCCGCTCGAAAAAGGAAGTCATCGAGGGCAACATGAAGGCCATCGAGCGGGCCTATCAGGAGGTGCGAGGGGAATGAGCAAGGAAAACCTTCCGGGTTGGAAGACCATGCCCCGCGGGGGCCTGCTCCTGGAGGCCGGGAGTGCCAGAAAATACCAGACCGGTGACTGGCGGACCATCCGGCCGGAATGGCACCAGGAAAACTGCATCCATTGCCTCTTCTGCTGGGTCTTTTGCCCTGACTCCGCCGTCATCGTGAAAGATGGCAAAATGACCGGCATCGATTACGACCATTGTAAGGGTTGCGGGATCTGCGCCCACGAATGCCCATCCAAGCCCAAGGCCCTGACCATGGTACCTGAGGAATAGGGGGGACAAGAATGAACAAGCCGGTGGCTTTGACCGGAAACGAGGCCGTGGCCACGGCCATGAAGCAGATCGAACCCGACGTGGTGGCGGCTTATCCGATTACCCCGCAAACGGACATCGTTCAATATTTCTCCACTTTTGTCGCTGACGGCCAGGTGAAGACGGAGTTCGTGACGGTGGAAAGCGAGCATTCGGCCATGAGCGCCACCATTGGTGCCTCCGCTGCCGGGGCCCGGGCCATGACGGCCACTTCTTCCCAGGGTCTGGCCTTGATGTGGGAGGTTTTGTACATCGCCGCCTCCTTCCGTTTGCCCATCGTCATGCCCGTGGTCAACCGCGCCCTGTCCGGCCCCATTAACATTCACTGCGATCACAGCGACTCGATGGGGGCGCGCGACTCCGGCTGGATTCAACTTTATTCCGAAGATGCCCAAGAGGCATACGACAATGTTATCCAGGCGGTCCGCATCGCGGAGCACCCCGACGTCTTGCTCCCGGTAATGGTCATGCAGGACGGCTTTGTCATCAGCCACGCCATGCAAAACCTGCACATCCTGGATGACGAGAGCGTGAAGAAGTTCGTCGGAACATATAAACCCGACTACTACCTGTTGGACGTCAAGCGACCCATCACCATGGGCGCGCTCTTTTTGCCCAACAGTTACTTCGAAGCCAAAAAGCAAGAGGCTGAGGCCCTGGAGCGGGCGAAAAAGGTCATCCTGGATGTGGCCAAAGAGTATGCGGCCATCAGCGGACGGCAATATGGCTTCTTCGAAACTTACCGGCTGGAAGACGCCGAAGTGGCCGTAATTGCCCTCAACTCCACCGCGGGTACCGTGAAGGGCTTAGTGGACGAGTACCGGGCCAAGGGCTTCCGCGTGGGCGCCTTAAAGCCCAGGGTTTACCGGCCCTTGCCTTATGTCGAACTGGCGGCCGCCCTCAAGCACTTGAAGGCCATTGCCGTTATGGACAGGGCCGAGAGCTTCAACACTCATGGGGGGCCGCTCTTCAACGACCTGCGTTCCGTCTTGTATGAGCTCAAGGAGCGTCCGGTGATTACCAACTATATCTACGGGTTGGGTGGCCGCGACTTAACCCTGGATGAGCTGCGCCGGGTCTTTGACGAAACCCTGGAGGTAGCTCGCACCGGGTATTACCGGAACCGGGTTACTCACCTGGGTGTTCGGGAATAGGAGGGATACAAAGTGGCCAATCTGAGGGAACTGAGTAAAGGACCCGAGATCTTTACTTCCGGCCACCGGCTCTGTGCGGGTTGTGGGGCGGGGCCGGTCGTTCGCCAGGTCTTACACGCGCTGGAGGGGACCCCGGTGGTCATCGGGAACGCCACGGGGTGCCTGGAGGTGGCTTCCACCATTTATCCCTATACCTCCTGGGACGCCTCCTGGATCCACAATGCTTTTGAGAACGCGGCGGCCACCATCAGCGGGGTTGAGGCGGCCTATAAGTCTTTGAAACGCCAGGGCAAGATCAAGGACGAGATCAAGTTCTTGGCTTTCGGGGGCGACGGGGGCACTTACGATATCGGCTTTCAATCGCTGTCCGGCGCCATGGAACGAGGCCATGAAATGGTCTATGTTTGCTACGATAACGGGGCGTACATGAACACGGGTATTCAACGTTCCAGCGCCACCCCGCTCGGTGCCGATACCACCACCAGCCCGGCTGGAGAGGTCATCCCCGGGAAGACTCAGACCAGGAAAGACCTGACGGCCATTATCGCCGACCACCGCATCGCCTATGTCGCCCAGGCTTCGCCGGCTTATTGGAATGACCTGGTGACCAAGGCCAAGAAGGCTTTTAACGCTAAGGGATCGGCCTTCATCAATACTCTGGCGCCCTGCCCGCGTGGCTGGCGTTCCGATCCGGCCTTGACCATCGAATTGTCCCGGCTGGCGGTGGAGACCTGTTACTGGCCCCTTTACGAGGTGGAAAACGGGCAGTGGCGTCTCACCTTCAAGCCAAAGGTGAAAAAGCCCATCACGGAATGGCTGAAGCCCCAGGGCCGGTTCAAGCATCTTTTCCGGCCGGAGAATAAAGAGCTTCTGGAGAAATTCCAGGCCGATGTGGATCAGCGTTGGGAAGAATTGCTCATCCGCTGCGGGGAGAAGTGAGAGGTCACGTCCAGACGCGGAGAGAACGCGGCGGGCCTGTAAACGAGTGAGCCTGGTGGCTTGGTGGGGCCAGGTGATACAAACACGCTCCCGATTTACAACCCGGTAGCCTCTTCTGGTAGTCCCATTTTTATCCATCGCTGCGCCGCTATTTGCGGGCTGGAGGACTCCTTGGTAAAAAATAAACTAGACCAGGGTTGTGGTTACGGAGGAGTACGTCAACCCCCAATGCCTGGCCCCGCAGAGGTCAGGCGAAGATTTTTTGGAGCAGAGCGGAAATTCGGGCAGGTCGCTTAGTCGATCCTGTCCCTTTTTGTGTATTGAGGCAAGGGGTAAAGCACGGGGGTCTCATTGTACCCAGTACAAAAATCAGGTACAATACAAAAGTAAGCGTCAAACTGTCCCTACCTGGCTTATTTTTTTAGGTTAATCCCCCTAAAAAGCGAACCAAAGGGGGTATATAAAAGGCGGTCTTCTAATACTTGAAAGAGTCCAGCCAGTCGCTAATGGCGGCACCAGGAGGGAGGAAAAAGGTATTTTCAGAGGAGTGACCAACAATGACCGGGATGCGACTACGGTTTGCTCCCAGCCCTACCGGACCCATTCACGTGGGCAATATGCATACGACGCTTTTTAACTGGCTTTGGGCTAGAAATCAGGGGGGGACCTTTGTCCTCCGCCTGGAAGATACGGATCAGGAACGTTCCACCAAGGAATGGGAAGAGGTCATCTATCAGGAGATGAAGTGGCTGGGACTGGACTGGGATGAAGGCCCCGACATCGGTGGCCCGTATGGTCCGTATCGTCAAATGGAACGACTTGGGCTCTACCGGGAGTACGCACAGAAACTCCTGGAAAGCGGTCACGCTTATTACTGCTACTGTACCCCAGAGGAGCTGGAGGCTGAGCGAAAAGAGGCCGAGGCCCGGCACGTAGCCTACAAATACAGCCGGAAGTGCCGGAATTTGACGCCGGAAGAGCGCCAGCGCCTGGAGGCAGAGGGTCGTAAACCCGTCATCCGTTTCAAGGTTCCCGATGGCCAGACGGTGGTTTTCGATGACCTCATTCGCGGGCGAATTGAAACTCCCACCGACAGCATCGGCGACTTTGTCATCATGCGGGCTAACGGGATTCCCCTTTACAATTTCGCGGTGGTCATTGACGACGTGACCATGAAGATTACCCATGTGATCCGGGGAGAAGGCCACATTCCGAATACGCCGGTGCAAATCTTGATCTATCAGGCCCTCGGCTTGCCCACGCCGAAGTTTGGGCATGTGGGGCACGTGGTGAACCCAGACCACAGCAAACTGTCCAAGCGGAAAGGGGAAGCCTTCGTCGGGGATTTTCGAGACAAGGGATATCTGCCGGAGGCGCTCCTTAACTTCCTGGCGCTGCTCGGCTGGACTCCGCCAGACGGACGGGAATTCATCAGCAAAGAGGAAATGATCCGGGAGTTTTCCATTGAGCGAGTGGGCAAGACTTCACCCGTCTTTGACATCAAAAAACTGGATTGGATGAACGGACATTACATTCGCAAGACCGATCTGGACCGTTTGGCCCGGCTCTGTCTGCCCTTTTTGCAAAAAGCCGGACTGGTCGCGGAAATACCACCGGAAAAGTGGGAATGGTATAAAGGGGTCATTTCAACGGTGCAAGATCGTTTAGTCGTTCTCAGCGAAGTTGCCCCCCTTACCGATTTCTTCTTCCTCGAGGAGATCAGCTATGATCCGGCGGCGGTGAAAAAGTTCCTCGGTGAAGAGAATTGGCCCATCTTACGCGAGGTCCGGCAACGCCTGGCGGCCGTGGAAGATTTTACGCCGGCGGGCCTGGAGCCTGTGGTGCGGGGTCTGGTAGAGGAAAAAGGGTTGAAGACGAAAGATGTTTTCCATCCTTTGCGGGTAGCCGTCACCGGCCGGGCCGTGAGCCCGGGCCTTTTTGAGACCCTGACCTATATTGGGAAAGAAAGGGTCTTAAAGCGGTTGGACGATGTCTTGGCGGGGAAAGTGCGGGCGGAATGAGGGTTCCGAGACGCTGACGAAGCTGCCAACCACCCTTTTACCATCCTCTTGGGGAGCGTTCACTCCCATGTCGGCCTGGTTAACGGCAGAATTTCCCCGTTGATCGCATTTTGTCCAGCGCCGATAGCGCCAGGCGGATCTTGCACTTGTTTTGCTTTTGTATTATAATATGCGTTGCTGACGTCGCTGGGGGATTGTGTAGCGGTAGCACCCATGACTCTGGATCATGTTGCCCAGGTTCGAATCCTGGTCCCCCAGCCAAGAAAATCAAGGGTTCCGAGCATTCGCGAAGAGTGCCGGAACCCTTTTTCATGCCCCGTTGGTCCAACATTTAGACCAACGCTGATTTTTATCGGAAATGGCCAAAAGACATCTACCTGTGAAACTTTTTCTCGGGTTAGGAGGAATATGCCACTTTAAACAGAATTAATTATACAGGGAGAAACATAACAGGAGGTGAACCCGAATGGACATCGAGCGCCTCTCCTTTCTCTTAGCCATTGTCAGCACCACGGCCACCCTGGCCGGTCTCGGGTTCGCCTTTTATGGACTCTTTAACATCAGGTATGCAGAACGTATAGTTGACAAAAAAGTTGAAGCAAGGCTCAAGGAAATCGAAAGGAAACTGATAGAACGGATTCTGAAGGCGCAGGAAGCGATGCAGAAAATTACTTCTGGATATGCCTTAGCTGCGGCTGGAGACCACGAAAGAGCGACCGCTTTATTTGAAGCGGCAGTGGCCATTGATCCAGAGATCTTCAACGGCTATACCTCTTTAGCCTATGAATATTGGGCGGTAGGCAGGAAGCAGGAGGCAATCGAGTGCTTCCAAAAAGCGGCCAGAGTTTTTCCGGAACGACATGAGCCTTACAATGACCTGGCACGCATTTATGCCCAAGGAGGAGAAATTAATTTAGCGCTAAAGTATATTGAGGAAGCTTTACGAAGGAACCCCGACTCCTATCGAGAGATTGAACAGGATCCTGTTTTTGATTCTATAAAAAAAGATTACCGGGAGAAATTTACAGCCCTGATAAACCGCTATAAACCCGTTGGCTGAAATTCCTAATTTATGTCGGACAAGTCAAATGTCTAATAAGGCCCCTCTTAGCGGAGGGGCTTCTGCTTTAATTGCGGCCATTATCGCCGGCACCAATGAAGCTTTTGGCGTTTGCAGGCGTCTATAAACTCGCCAGTCTTTTTCAATCTACAAGACAGAAGGAAAATGTCAGGCGAAAGAGGAAAATATTAATATCTCGCGAATATATCTATATATCATTTTTCCTTTGGGGAGGAGGAACAGAATTTATGGAGGAAAGCCAAACTTATGAGCAAATCTATAATTCCTTTGAGTTGACTGCGCCGGAATACTATAACTTCGCCCGGGACGTCATCGATAAATGGGCGGCGGACCCCCAAAAGCTGGCCATGTGGTGGGTCGACGACCAGGGGAACGAGGTGAAAAGGACCTTCGCCTACTTCAGCGAACGTTCAAAACGTTTCGCCAATCTTTTGAAGTCCCTGGAAATCGCCCGCGGCGAAGTCATCATAGTCGTTCTGCCCCGTTATGTCGAGTGGTGGGAGATCTTTGTCGGGGCGCTCCGGGCCGGCGTAATCATTGCTCCGGGCACTACCCAGCTGACAGCGAAGGACATCCTTTACCGGGTCAATGCGGCTAAAGCCGTGGCCTTCATCACCGACAATGCCAATGCCCCCAAGTTGGAAGAGGTGCAGGAGCAGTGCCCCACCCTCAAAGCCAAAATTTTAGTGGGTGGTGAGCGCGCTGGGTGGATCAGTTACCAGGAGAAGATGGCGACGGCCAGCCCCGATTTTGAGACGGTCAACACCCGAGGCGACGAAAATGCCATCTTTTACTTTACCTCCGGTACTGTTGGGTACCCGAAGATGACCGTTCATACCCATACCTCCTATCCGCTGGCTCACATCATAACCGGGAAGTTCTGGCTCGATTTAAAGCCCAATGACCTCCACTGGAACTTGAGTGATACTGGATGGGCCAAAGCGGCCTGGAGTAGCTTATTTGGCCCCTGGCTCATGGGCGCGGCCATCTTTGTCCATCATAGCGCCCGTTTCGACCCCAAAAAGACGCTGGAGATGCTGCAAAAATATCCCATAACCACCCTCTGTGGTGCTCCCACCAACTACCGCATGATGGTCCTGGAGGATCTCAAGCAGTACCACTTCCCGCATCTACGCCATTGCATTGGCGCGGGAGAACCCCTCAATCCCGAAGTCATTAAGATTTGGAAGGACGCGACGGGCATCACCATTCGTGACGGCTACGGTCAAACGGAAACGGTCTTGCTGGTGGGCAGCTTCCCCTTCATTGAACCGCGCTATGGCTCTATGGGCAAGCCGGCGCCAGGGTTTGATGTGCAGGTCGTTGACGAAAATGGTCAGATCCTACCTCCCAACCGGGAAGGAGACGTGGCGGTCCGGGTTAAACCGAAGCGGCCGTTGGGCCTGTTCAAAGAGTACTACGGCGACCCGGAGCGGACGGCCTCGGTCTACCGGGGCGATTGGTACATCACCGGTGATCGAGCTTACCGCGATGAAGACGGCTATTTCTGGTTTGTCGGGCGGGCGGATGACGTCATTCTGACCTCCGGCTACCGCATCGGCCCCTTTGAGGTGGAGAGCGCTTTGCTCGAGCATCCGGCTGTGGCCGAATCGGCGGTGGTGTCCAGCCCCGATGAGGTGCGGGGCGAGGTGGTGAAGGCCTTCGTCATCCTGGCTCCCGGGTATGAGCCAAGCGAGGAACTGGTAAAAGAACTGCAGGAACACGTGAAGAAAGTGACCGCTCCGTACAAATATCCAAGGAAAATCGAGTTCGTCAAGAGCTTGCCGAAGACGGTCAGCGGGAAAATCAGGAGGGTAGAATTGCGGCAAAAGGAATGGGCCGGCTGGAAGAGGCCGTGACCGGTTTGCCGCCGAAAAGTGACAAATCTTCCTTCTTCCCGTTCGTCCCTGTTCCTGTAGCCTGCGGCTGCCAGAGGCGCGGAGTGGACGAGCAACAAACCCTGAGCTTCGAAAGAGGCTCGGGGACGCAAGCTTCCCCGTTATGCCTGAAAGACTCTGAGGCCGATTTTGCTACGGCCTCCCGCCAGAATAAGCAGCGCGGCAATAAGCAGCGCGGCACGGAGGAGACCCGCCCCGTTGCTGCCCGAGTCCTGCTGCGGAGCAGCTGGGGAGGATACAGGACAGATCAAGAATTGATTGGGCCGGCGCCTTTAGTGGGCGGCGGCCTTTTCCTTACAGTGATCTAGGGTATTGAGCCCGGGTCAGCTTTTTATTGAGATATAGAGCCTTGAGTCGCAGGTAACCTTTTCGAGATGTGGCCCTTGAGCCGCAGGTCAACTCTTTATGATGTAGGTCCTTCCGCCGTAGGTAACCCTTTTGTCAGTAAGAGATCCTTTCCGGGTGGGTATAAATGCGCAGGGAGTTGGCCCGGACATAGCCGACGATGGTGATCTTATATCTTTCGCCCAGCAAGATGGCCTGGTCTGTCGGAACCGATCGTGAAACCAGGATAGGAACCTGGAGGCGGATGGTTTTGGTTATAATTTCCGAAGAGATGCGCCCGGTGGTCAAGATCAGTTTGTCCTTCAAAGAGAGGGACTGCAGCAAGGCGGCCCCGACGAGTTTGTCGACGGCGTTGTGACGGCCGACGTCTTCCCGAAAGAGGGTAATCCCTTCTGGAGAAGCCAGAGCCGCCCCGTGAGCGCCGCGTGTCCGGTGGTAAAGGGTGGCTTCTTTTTGTAAACTCAGCATGAGCTGCAAAATGCTTTGGTAAGGTATCACCCCTGAGGAATTCACTTCGCTTAAAAGGCGCGTTTGGAAAAAGCTTATTCCCTGGCCGCACCCGCTGGTCAACGATGGGGTTAACCATTTTCCCCCTTTTATTTCGCGGGCGAGATATACGGAAACTCTGTCTTCATCGACGAAAAGATCAGTTACCTCCCCGATGGACTCGATCACCCCGGCGGAAAAAAGGAATCCGTAAACGAGCTCTTCAACGTGCTCGGGAGTGCAAAGGAGATTGACCAGACTCTGACCGTTGAGGATAAGCTGAAGCGACCGCTCCGCCAAAATGGCTTCATTTTGCCGGGTAACGCCCTCTGGTGAGATAAAGACTACGGAACGATCGGAAAAGGGACCCAGGGCTCCTCGGGTTCCCCCGGTTTCGGTCAAATCCCCCCTGAATTTAGCTGCGATTTTCAAAAGTGAACTCCTCCAACCGGATATTTAATCAGTACAAGTAGTGCAAAAAAGCCAAAGGAAAGGGACAATTGGTTCCCGCTTGTTGCTGCACATTCCGTCGCGAGAAGGGGGCACATTTACCCCTTGGGTGGTAGATATTCAGCGGCCAGACGTCAATTTCCTGCAACGATAACTATTTATCTAGTATAAAAAATTCACGAAAAATTTATTTTCACCGACCATTCTGAGAAGGAACTTCATACACCGCGTCGAATAATCATATATCATTGTGGTGCTTGCCACAAATATTGACTTTTATTGGAATTGGGGGGGTTACCATGCGGGTTACCCGGCGGACCTTCTTGAAGCAGGCGACGGGTACGGCGGTGGGCCTGTCACTGATTGACATATTGGGCTGGCCGCAGGTAACAGAAGCAGCAGCAAAGCCCGAGAAGTTGATTCAGACCAAGGAAGTCACCACCATTTGTCCTTACTGCGGCGTGGGCTGTGGGATGATCGCCGCGGTGCGCGATGGCGAAATCGTCAACATTGAGGGCGATCCCGATCATCCCATAAACGAGGGGGCCCTCTGTTCCAAAGGCTCCTCCGTGGCCAACTTGCGGCAGTTCACCGACAAATATCGCCGCCGCACTCTCAATCCGCAACGTTTGACTAAAGTCCTCTACCGGGCTCCCGGCAGCGACCATTGGGAGGAGAAGGATTGGGCGTGGGCCTTTGAGGAAATCGCGAAACGGGTCAAAAAGACCCGCGATTCCTCCTTCGAACTTACTGACGATAAGGGCGTCCGCGTAAACCGAACCTTGCAGATTGCACACATCGGTAGTGCCGCCATCGATAATGAAGAGAATTATGCCCTGGTGAAGTTGATGCGGGCTTTGGGTGTGGTGGCGGTAGAGCATCATGCCCGTCTGTGCCACGCCTCCACCGTGGCCGGCCTGGGTCCTACTTTTGGACGGGGTGCCATGACTAATCACTGGATTGACTACCGGAACTCCGACGTCATTATGTCCATTGGTGCCAATCCGGCTGAACAACATCCCCTGTCCATGAAATGGATCAAACGGGCTCAGGCCCAACGCGGGGCCAAGTTCATCGCGGTTGATCCTCGCTTCACGCGGACGGCAGCGGAGGCTGATCTTTATGTTCCGATTCGGCCGGGAACGGACATCGCTTTTGTTGGTGGATTGATCAACTACGCCTTACAGAACGACCTGATTGCCCTGGACTACGTAAAAAACTATACCAATGCTTCCTACCTGGTGCATCCCGATTTCTCCTTCAATGATGGATTGTTTTCCGGATTCATTCCCGGACCGGACGGGCAGGGTACTTATAATAAGGACACCTGGCAATTCCAGAAGGATGCCAAGGGTGAAATTAAGAAAGATCCGGAGTTAAAGGATCCGCAGACGGTCTATCAATTGCTGAAAAAACATTACTCGCGCTATGACCCCAAGACCGTTTCCAAGATTTGCGGTGTCCCTGAAGCCACCTTCTTAAAAGCGGCCGAGCTCTTCTGTTCAACGGGGCGGCCCGGGAAGGCAGGCAATGTCGTGTACACGATGGGGATCACCCAGTCCACCCACGGCACCCAGAATGTCCGCGCCCTGGCCATCCTGCAGCTTTTGTTGGGCAACATCGGAGTTGCCGGCGGCGGGGTGAACGCCCAGCGCGGGGAAGGCAATGTCCAAGGCTCCACCGACATGGGGGTCCTCTTTGCCAGCCTGCCGGGCTATCTGGCCATGCCCAGTGCCGGTTCTCATCCCTCTCTGGCCAAGTATTTGGAAGTAGAGACCCCCAAGACCAGTTACTGGAGCAACAAACCGAAGTTCTTCATCAGCTTGCTTAAGGCTTGGTGGGGTAAGAACGCGACCAAAGAAAATGACTTCTGCTATGACTATCTTCCCAAGTTGGATGGGAAGGATCATAGCCACATGGCCATCTTTGAGGACATCTTTGCCGGGAAGATCAAGGGCCTTTTTGCCTGGGGCCAGAACATCTCCGTCGATGGGCCCAACGCCGGCTATGAACGAAAAGCCCTGCAGAAGCTGGATTGGCTGGTTGGGGTCGATCTCTTTGAAACGGAAACCGTGGCTTTTTGGAAAGAACCTGGCGTTGATCCAAAAACCATTAAGACTGAGGTCTTCTTACTTCCGGCTGCGGCGTCTTTTGAAAAAGAGGGCAGTATTACCAACAGTGGTCGTTGGATCCAGTGGCGCTATAAAGCGGTGGATCCGCCGGGAGAGGCCAAATCTGACCTTTGGATCGCGGATCGGCTCTATAAGGCCTTACGCCGGGCCTATCAGGCTGATCCGCAGGCCGTCTTTCCCAATCCGATTCTCGAGTTGAACTGGGATTACGGTGATGAGGAGCCCGATCCGCGCAAGGTAGCGGCCGAGATCAATGGTTATAACGCGGCCAACGGGGGTTTGTTGGCCAATTTCACCCAAATCAAGGACGATGGCTCAACGGCCTGTGGTTGCTGGATCTATTCCGGATACTGGAGCGATCCGAAGAAACCGGCCTGCCAGGCGCGAACTCGAGAAAAAGAGGGCGGGCTGGGGCTTCACTCCGGTTGGGCCTATGCCTGGCCACTCAATCGGCGGATCCTTTACAACCGGGCCTCCGCTGACGTGAAGGGCCAACCTTGGGATCCAGCGCGGGCCTTGGTGGCGTGGGATGGGTCGACCTGGGTGAATAAAGATGTCCCGGACTTTGTTTGGAAGACCCCTGATGGCAAGATCGTCCCGCCAGAGACTTCGGCCAAGAATCCTTTCATTATGATGCCCACCGGGCAGGCGGCGCTCTGGGTGACCACTCTGAAAGATGGTCCCATTCCTGAGCACTACGAACCGGTCGAAAGTCCGGTGAAGAACCTGCTCTCCAGCCGGCAGTTCAACCCGACCATAACCATTTTCCCCTCAATGTTGGGGAAACTGGCCTCCATTTCTGACGACAAATACCCGTATATTGCCACTACTTTCCGTCTAACCGAGCACTGGCAGAGTGGGGCCATGACCAGAAGGAGCCCCTGGCTGGTAGAACTGGTGCCGGAAATGTTCATCGAGATTTCGCCCACCCTGGCCCAAAAGCTGGGCGTGAAAAGCGGCGATCTGGTGCGCGTGACCAGCCTCCGGGGAACGATAGTGGTCAAGGCCAACGTCACGCCACGCCTTAAGCCGTTACGCGTTCATGAACGCGAGATCGAGCTGGTGGGCATGCCCTGGCACTGGGGTTTTATGGGCCTCAGCCAAGGGGAGAGTGCCAACAAGCTGACGGCGCACATTGGCGATGCTAATGTTTCGATTCCGGAATACAAAGCCTTCTTGTGCAATGTGACCCGGGCTTAAGATTGCCGGAAAGATTTGGAGGTGAGTCACGTGCCCAAAGGAATGCTGATCGATCTGACCAAGTGCATGGGGTGTCGTTCATGCCAGGTGGCCTGTAAACAGTGGAATAATCTGCCGGCGGAAAAGACTTCCTTTAATGAGTCCTTTACTAACCCCCCGGCGCTTTCGGCATATACCTTTACCAATGTCGAGTTCCATTTGCTTGAGGAATCCTCCGGTAAGCTGGATTGGGTATTTGTGAAAAGGCAGTGCCTGCACTGCCAGGACCCGGCCTGTGTTTCGGCCTGCCCCGTTGAGGCCCTCTACAAGACGGAAAAGGGCGCGGTGGCCTATGATGTGGATAAGTGCATGGGTTGCCGCTACTGCATGGTGGCATGTCCCTTTGAAATTCCTAAGTTCGAATGGGACAAAACCTATCCGGCCATTGCCAAATGTGACCTTTGCTCTGATCGTCTCGAAGCGGGATTGGCTCCGGCCTGCGCCACGGCTTGTCCCACTGGGGCCATCACCTTTGGCGAACGTGAGGAATTGTTGAAGGAAGCGCGAGCCAGGATGGCCAAAGAACCGGGCAAGTATATCAACCACATTTATGGAGAAAAAGAGGTTGGAGGGACGGGCGTCCTCTATCTCTCGTCGGTGCCTTTTGAAAAGCTCGGCTTCAATACCCGGGTACCGCAGCAGGCCTTACCGCCGCTCACCTGGAACGCCATTTCGGAAATTCCTTTGATCGCGTTGGGCGTGGGGGCGCTGGCGACGGGACTTTACCTGAATACCAAGCGGCGGAACCCCTCCGATGAAGGGGATACCGAAAAGGGGGAAGAATAAGATGAAGTGGACGCCAACGCGCATTGTCCTGCTCCTGCTGGCCTTGACTGGCGTTGTTCTGGCCGTCCTGCGTTTTATGTGGGGCTTGGGTGCCACCACCCACTTATCAGATCGCGTGCCCTGGGGGCTGTGGGTCGCCTTCGACGTGATGGCGGGCGTGGCCCTTTCTGCGGGCGGTTTCACGATGGCGGCTGTGGTCTATGTACTGGGCTTAAAGAAATACCGGCACGTCGCCCACGCCTCCGTCCTGACCGCCTTGATCGGTTATCTCTTGGTAATTATTGCGTTACTTATTGACCTAGGACGTCCTCTCAATTTGTGGCACCCCATTGTTTATCACAACATTCGCTCGGTTCTCTTCGAAGTGGCTTGGTGCGTGATGTTATACACGACGGTATTGGCCCTGGAGTTCAGCCCACATCTTTGGCGGAAATTGGGATTCCGCAGCGCCGAGATGGCTGTCCGGCGGGTTTATGCCGTTTTAGTTGTGAGCGGAATAATCCTGTCCACGATGCACCAGAGCTCCTTGGGGAATCTTTACCTCATTGCAGCCGGCCGGCTCAGTGAAGTCTATTATACCCCGCTTTTGGGCGGGATGTTCTTCGTTTCCGCGGTGGCCGCTGGTATTGGTATGGTCACCCTGGAGTCGTATTTTACGGCCAAATCGACTGGGCATCCTTATGATCCTGAGCTCATGCGAGGGTTGGCTGGAGCTCAGGTCTGGGTGCTTTTGACCTATGTGGCGATGAAGTTAATGGACATTACCTGGCGCGGGCAATGGGGCCTGGTATTTTCTGGCCAAGGCATGGGCCCCCTTTTTCTAGTGGATATGGCTCTGAGTGTGCTCATTCCATTGGTCATTCTGCTCCTGCCAGTCTGGCGGAAGACAGTCGCTGGGCAGCTTTCTGCGGCCTTCCTGGTGGTACTGGGAGTGGTGTTGAACCGTCTCTTCGTGGTCTTACCCGGGATGGGCAAAACCTACTGGCCGTCTTGGATGGAGATCATGATCAGTATCGGGTCGGTGGCCCTGGGCGTTTTGGCCTTCCTGGTGGCCATCGAGAAGATACCTGGGATTGTTCCCGTACCGGTAAAGGCGCGGGCGGAAAGGTCTTTCACCGGTGCGGCGCAAGTGGGCCAACCGTCTTAAAGATGGTCTGGGGAAGGAACGGGTGGTAATCTTGGAGTTAACCAGTCAGGTTGAGCTTGCTGCCGACGTCGCCAGCTTTAGCCGTGCTCTGGCGGCAAAACTGAGAAGTTTTGCGCAAGAGGCACCGGAATCTCTTCCGGCGCCCCCAGCCTTGTTGCTCGAACTCGTCGAACGGGCGAAGGAAGGAAAAAAGCCCGTCCTGCAGATCCTGCATGAACCCTCACCGGGAGTCGGCGGGAGTGAAGTGCTCCCAAGCCAGGGGGCAAACGGGTACTGGGACGAGGCGGCCCGCCAGGTGCGGTCGATCATGGAGGTTTTGGGAGACTTTTTTATTCAAGCCGGACCGCGCCAGAAGCTGCAAGATTTAGGGCAGGGACTAAAAAGGATCGGACGGGACTGGGAAAGACTGGGGAAAGAGGCCAAGTTCCCCTGGCTCGCCGGGGGAAAGGGGGGGTTGATCCAATCACCTCAAACCTCAGAGGCCAGTTGGTGGCAGCAATACGTAACTGAACTGCAGTTGGAGGGGAACACCATAAGTTGGGCCCTCGCGCTGGCCTGGCGCCCGCAATTGCAGGCGTGGGCGCGTGGTATCGAAAGGGTTGCCTCCGCCCCGGCCGGGGCCCCACTCCCGGGGACGCAGGAAGCGGGACCCCTCTCCGGGAGGACGGTCTGGGAGGGCTGGAGTGAGTCCTTCTGCCCGGTCTGTGGACAACCGGCCGGCATGGCGAGCTTGGACGCTGAGGGGCGCCGGTTCCTGGGGTGTGCCCACTGCGGGACCGAGTGGCGCACGAAACGGATCCTCTGTCCGTTTTGTGGCAACGAGGAGCAGGAGAAGTTGAGTTACATCTACCTGGAAGGAAAACCGGGCGAGAGCCTCTTCTGTTGCGAAGAATGCGGTTCCTATTTGAAGAGCTTCGATGAAAGACTGGGAGGAAAGCGTTCCGCCTTTTTGATCGATCTGGAAACTCCGGAACTGGATGTTTTGGGTCACGAGCGTGGCTATGGTTTCCCAGCGGGGCAAAGCTGAGCCACACGGTCAGCTGGAGAGCCGGCGCTAAACCGTGGGCCGGGTCGGCATAGGGAAGCGCGGCCGGCCGGCGCCTGAGCGGGCCACGCACCTGGCCTAAACCGACCAATTTCAAGTAGACTGGGAAAAAGTGCTCGACTGAGCAAAGTTCAAAATGGCGAGATTAGGACTTCTTCGTGTGCTCCAGCCTGAAAGGGGGCTGGAGCTTTTTCGTGGTCTGACCTAACTGGGCGCTTTCTCGGAGGATTATCCTATAAACCGAAAAACTAAGCCAGGTGGGGACAGTTTGACGCTTCCCTTTCTAGCAATCTGAAGCTGTTAACCTCAAGCCATTAACCCTGTTCCCCCACGAAGGAAGCGAACTGGAGCGGCAGATTGGCCACCGGCTCTCCAGAAGAATTAAAGTTTTACCGGTGAGGGGGAATACATTTACATAGCCCCGGGGGTCATTATAGAATTATATAGTTGACACAGATCGATCCAAGGAGGTGGCCCCGTGCGGCTCCAGGACGCCAGAAGAAATGGAAGGGCTTTTTTCCGGTTGCCGCGCGGGCTCGGACTGGTTGGCTTGATCCTGCTAGTCCTCGCCCTGGCGGGGTGCTCGGTGCGCCAGGTCCCGGGACCTTCAACAGTCCGGAATCCGCAGCCTTCAGCGCTCCAGAACCCGGAGCGCAACCCGCAGACGGAGCGTCGCTCCCCGACGTCTTCCCCGGGAGAGAAAGGCGACGGCTCTCCTTTATCCCCCGGAGCGGGAAGGGTCGTGGCGGCGAGGGTGACGAAGATCGTCGATGGGGACACCATCCACGTCAAGGTGGAAGGGCGGGAGGAGAAGGTTCGTTTGATCGGGGTGAACACGCCGGAATTGGCCAATCCCGAGCGCGGCCAGCGGGAAGAGCCTTATGGTCGTGAGGCCAAGGCCTACACGGAAAAAGAATTATCCGGACGACAAGTCTATCTAGAATTTGACGTTCAACTCAGGGACAAATACGGGCGCCTTTTGGCCTATGTCTGGTTAGAACGACCGCAAAAGGGCACGGCAGAGGAAGCGTGGGCCAATCTCTTCAACGCCAGATTGTTGCTGAACGGTTACGCCCAGGTCATGACCGTGCCCCCCAACGTTAAGTATGTCGACCTCTTTTTAACCTGGCAGAGGGAGGCGCAGAAAAACCGCCGCGGACTGTGGGGACCATAAAAGTTGGACATACTGGCTTCCTGCTCTCTCCGGGCGAGGTTCCCACAGGATCGGTCCTGGTCAAGACTAGACTGAGGTTATCGTGGGCACACGTTAGGTTTTATCCTCATGGAGGGGAGCCATGCAGGTATTAATGAAGAAGGACTATCTGGTTCCAGTCAAACTCTGGACAGAGGAGGTGGAGCCGGGTTGCGCGGAACAATTGGACAACCTGGCCCGCTTGCCCTTTGCCTTCCGCCATGTAGCCGCCATGCCTGACATTCACGAAGGCTACGGGATGCCCATCGGAGGAGTCTTCGCCGCCGTAGGAGCTGTTATCCCCAACGCCGTCGGGGTTGACATCGGATGCGGGGTGCGGGCCATTCGGACCAACCTCCGGGCGGAGGAGATCCGGTCAAACTTGCGGCTAATCCTCAATCAGATTCAAAGAGCCATTCCGACGGGCTTCAATTGGCACAAGAAACCACAGCCGGACCCCATTTTTGATCAGGCCCCGGTGGAGATCCCCATCATCGCTCAGGAATTGAAGAACGCCCGCCACCAGATCGGTACCCTCGGTGGAGGTAATCACTTCATCGAGATCCAGAGCGACCTTGAGGGCACGGTTTGGGTCATGCTCCACTCGGGTAGCCGTAACCTTGGCAAACAGGTGGCCGATGTCTATAATCGAAAAGCCGTGGAGCTGAGCGACAAACTGCCGGTGGCAATTCCCGAGGAGTGGCAGTTGGCTTACCTGCCTTTGGACACAAAGTTGGGTCAGGAGTACCTGCGGGCCATGAATTTCTGCCTGGCTTTTGCCCGGGCCAACCGCCTAAAGATGATGGGGTGGATTAAAGAGATTTTGGGGAATTTTTATCCCGGCTTGACTGTGGAGAAAGAGTTGGACGTCCACCACAATTATGCGTCCTTCGAGGAACATTTCGGGCAGAAAGTGCTGGTTCACCGTAAAGGAGCGGTGCTGGCTGAAGGGGAGGTGATCATCCCAGGTTCCATGGGATCGGCTTCCTACATTGCCCAAGGCCTGGCCAACCCGGAGAGCTTTCGCAGCTGTTCGCATGGAGCGGGCCGCAAGATGGGACGAGGGGAGGCCAGGCGTCAAATCTCCGTCGAGACGGTCATCAACGAAATGCGCGAACTGGGCGTTGAGCTCTTCAAAGCGAAAAAAAACGATGTGGCTGAAGAATGTCGCCAGGCCTACAAAGAGATCGATGTCGTTATGGAAAACCAGCGTGATTTGGTTAAACCCTTAATTAAGCTGCAACCGCTGGGGGTTGTCAAAGGGTGATCGCTGGTAGTAAAAGGGTGAGGCCTGGACAAAGGACGCCTCCAGGTCTCCTCCGGGTAAGGCGAGAGGAAGCCAGATGAAGAGGTAAAACTGAGTAAACCCGGCGGCGTCTCGCCGCCCCGCTGTTGGCTAATTGTCTAACGCGGGGAGAAGTGCGCCGGGGAGAAGTTGGGGCTGAAGTAAACCCATTAGGGAGGGCGATATTGTGGGTAAAATTGCCAATAGCGTCATTGACCTCATCGGGAACACCCCGTTACTCCGCTTGAACAAAGTGACTAGAGGTCTGCCGGCAGAGATTTTGGTGAAGGTGGAGATTTTCAATCCCGGACTGAGCATCAAAGACCGCAGCGCCCTGGGCATGATCGAGGGGGCCGAGAGAAGGGGTCTTTTGAAACCGGGGTCAGTGGTGGTCAGCCAGACGTCGGGGAACCTGGGTACCGGTCTGGCCATCGTCTGTGCGGCGAAAGGTTACCACATGGTGGCCGTAATGTCCGAAACCATGAGTGAAGAACGGCGACAAATGCTGCGGGCTTTGGGGGCCGAGGTGGTCCTGGTACCGGCGGGGTCACCCACCCGGGGCGTGGTAACTAAAGAAGATTACATCCGGGCCAAGGAAAAAGCGGCCGAGATCGCGCGCGAACGGAATGGCTTTTGGGTTGATCAATTTGAGAATGAGGACAACCCTTTGACGCACCGCGAAACGACGGGGAAAGAGATCCTGGAGCAAACCGACGGGCAGTTGGACGCCTTTGTGGCCGCGGTGGGGTCGGCCGGCACGGCAATGGGCGTGGCGTACACCCTGAAGCAGTATAACCCCAAGATCAAGGTGGTGGTGGTGGAGCCAGCCACTTCGGCGCCCATTTCCGGCGGACCAGTCATCGGGCACCGCATTCAAGGAATTGCCACCGGTACCGTTCCCAAGTTCTATGATCCCAATCTAACCGATGAAGTCGTCACCGTCACCAACGAAGAGGCGGAAGAGATGGCCCGGCGAATGGCGGCTGAAGAGGGCCTTTTCGCCGGGTATTCTTCGGGGGCCAATGTGGCCGCGGCCGTCAAAGTAGCCCGGACCATGCCCCCTGGCCAGAGGATTGTCACCATCGTCAACGATACCGGGCTGAAATATCTGAGTACCGACCTTTACCGCTAAGCTGACGGTGGGCCTGACGGTGGGATTCTCAATGCCGTTGTCCGGCCAGCCCCCTTTCCGTGGTGTTAATGGTGGTGTTAATGGACACAGCCGGGGCGATCGCTGCGCTGCACCTTCGACAGTGCGCGCACTGCGGAGGGAGGCCTTGCTGACCCGGGGCGGAGGGGTAGTTGCCGCCCTGCCCCGGGCAAGTATTTTCTAGAGCGGACCGGACGAGCTGGCTGATCAGAGATAGGGCGGCGAAAAAGCCCAGGATCAGCAAGAAGATGGTTTCCATGGCTTATCTCCTTCTCAAGCGTAGCCCAGGAGGCGACCTACCTGGTAAATCAGGACTCCTACCAGCCAGCCCAGGGCCAGGCTATAACCCACGGCCAGGGCGGTCCAGGCCCAAGAGTTCGTTTCGCGCTTGATGGCGGCGATGGTAGCGATACACGGGATGTAGATCAGGCTCATGGCCATGAAGGCGTATGCCGACAGGGGCGTCCAGTGCTGCTGAATGACCTCGGTCAGGCCACCCTCTTCAACCCCGTAGATGACCCCGAAAGTGCCAACCACGACCTCTTTGGCTAAAATCCCCAGAACCAGAGCTACTGTGGCTTCCCAGCTGCCAAAACCGGCGGGCTTAAAGAGCGGAGCGAGGAAAGTCCCAATCTGCCCCAGCCAACTCTCCTGACTGGCATATTCGACGCCCCAGGGCAGATTGGAGAGGACCCAGATCAGGACGACGGCGGAGAAGATGATGGTTCCGGCCTTACGGATGAAAGAGCTACCCCGGTCCCACATGTGCAGGAGGGTCCCCCGAAAAGTGGGAATCCGGTACGGGGGGAGCTCCATGACGAAATGGGAGGTGGTTCCCCGGAAGAATAAGGCCTTCAAAACAACTCCCATCAAAATGGCTAAGACCAGACCCAGAAGGTAAAGGGAGAAAATGACCAGGCCCTGATTGGTGCTAAAGAAAGCTCCGGCGAAAAGGACGTAAATGGGAAGCCGGGCGGTGCACGACATTAACGGGGCGATGAGGATGGTGATGAGACGATCTTGCTTATTCTCCAGCGTCCGGGTGGCCATTACGGCGGGGACATTGCAACCGAACCCGATGAGAAGGGGGATGAAGGATTTGCCGTGCAGCCCCAAGGTGTGCATGAAGCGATCCATGATGTAGGCAGCCCGCGCCATATAGCCGCTATCTTCCAGAATGGAAATGGCAAAAAAGAGGAGGAAAATGGGAGGCAAAAAGACGAGGACGGAACCGACCCCACCGATGATCCCATCAACAAAAAGTGACCGCACGATCTCCGGAGCGCCTACCCCTTCCAGCCAGGATCCGACTATCCCTCCGAACCATTGAAAAAAGGCCTCCACCCAGCTCACCAGGGGGTCGCCCAGTTTAAAGGTAAACTGAAATACGCCCCACATGGCTAATAAAAAGAGGGGAATACCCAAGAAACGGTTGGTTACCACCTGATCAATTTTGTCCGATAAAGACAGACGTTCTTCCGCGGAGGGGCGTCGCTTGACTACTTCGCGCACCAGCCCGCCGATGAAGCCGTAGCGCCGGTCGGCGAACTGGGCGTCGAGATCCTCCCCAAAAACCCTCTCCAAACGCTTGATGGCTTCTGCGCGTTGGGCCAAAAGAGCCTCCCAGGCCGCGGGAAGGCGCTGAGGATTTGGGGCCAGAGCCGTCAGAAGGGCGGTGTCGCCTTCCAAAAGTTTGACGGCCAGCCAACGGTGTGCCCAGGAGCCTTTGAGCTCGGGGATCCCTTCCATCATCTTAGTGAGCAGCGTTACCTCTGCCTCTATCTCCTGCCCGTAGTTAATGACCAGGGGTTCCTTCTTTTGCCCGGCTACGGCCCAGGCCGCCCGGATGAGTTCCGGCATCCCCTGTCCCCGGGTCGCCACGGTGGGGATGACGGGGATACCCAGAAGTTGGGAGAGACGGTCCACCGCGACGCTGATCTGACGCGCCTGCAGTTCGTCGTACATATTCAGGGCCAGAACCACGTTGGCCCCCATTTCCAGAAGCTGAACCGTCAGGTATAAGTTGCGCTCCAGATTGGTGCCGTCAACGATGTTGATCACCACAGCGGGCTTTTCGGTAAGCAGATAGCGCCGGGTGATGGCCTCATCTTCGGAATAGGCGCCCAGGCTGTAGGTTCCGGGCAAGTCCACGACCCTCACCAGTTTTCCGTCGCTCAAAAGGTGTCCTTCTTTTCGTTCGACGGTCACGCCTGGCCAGTTACCCACCTGTTGGCGGGCCCCGGTCAAATTGTTGAAGATGGTCGACTTGCCGGAATTCGGATTGCCTACGAGGGCGACGACCAGTTCCGCCGGACCATCCTTGTTCGACCGCACTTCTTTGGTTGATGTCTCCTTCGGCAGTGGTTCCATGGAATTCCCCTCCTTTTACTGTTCACATATCCCTTTGGCCGCCCAGTATTGGCGGTCTCGACTTACTTTACTGTCCATAAAGTTACTGCCCACAAACTCAGCCAGCCTCCTCCACCAGGATCTTTGAAGCCATCCCGCGCCCGAGGGCCAGGCGCCCCTCGCCTACTGAGACGATCAACGGACCAACGTGATCGTTCTTGACGACGCCCAGGCGGGTTCCCCGGACCAAACCCAGCTCGGCCATCCGTTCGCGGAAACTTCCGCCGCCGGTCAAACTTTTCACCGTGACTGTTCGCCCGGCTGGAATAAAACTTAAGGGTACCAGAGCTTCGCTGATGGTTAAATCACCTCCACTTGGACTCCGGCCGCTTCGGCTTTGCGCAGGGTCAATCGATAACCTTTCACGAGGACTTCGACGGGATCGCCCAAGGGGGCGACGCCCTTCACGGCTATTTCGGTCCCTGGGGTGAGACCCATGGCGGCTAAACGACTGCGCAGTGCCCCTTCGCCGCTGATGCGGATCACCTTGCCTTGCTGACCAGGGCCCATTGCGCTCAGCGGTTTAGTCTGAGCAGGGCCTTGTCCTTTTCCCTCCATTTTTTCTCCCCCCTTTTTCAAATTGAGGAGCGGTTGAAAATCATTCTCAATCATCATTATAAAGTGAGGGGCCAGGTTGGTCAAGGCTTTCGGCTTAATTTTTTCCAAAGTCGTTGGTTGGCTAGGGGAGACTTCGCACCGGGCAAATGAGGATAAAATTGATTACATCCCAAGGACTTCCAGATTTTAAAACGCCCAAATCCATGATGTCCCATCCCAATAAGCATAAAGCTCGGCCATGTTAAAATCGCCCGGCCACGCTCAAAACAGCTCGGCACCGCTTACATTGGATGATTTCCTGAGCTCGCCGCCAATCTGGCGCCGGCGAAAAATTGGAAGAAATAATAGCGACTCTCTTCGCCATTACGCAAATAAAAATATTTATCAATCAGCAGGAATCACCAGAGTTGCTGTCGAAGAAATGAATAAAGGGACAATCGGCCCCCGGTCGACGGGAGGGGGCGCGGCTTGGCCCGAATGAGGCCGGGACCAGTAAAAGGAGCCGTCAGCGGGCTCGGACATGGGTTTCACGCTGGAAGGGTTGAGCTTCACTGAACCTGCAAGAAAACATCAACCCGTCCTAATGGAACTTACATTGTGAAATTAGTAGCAGCATAATTTCGCGAAAGCTGGCCTGGGCGAGGACCTCTCAGGGGCCGGTAGATGGCGGTCGCTTGCTCACTGAGATTGGATTCGGCCACACGATAGGCGGGACAATTGAAGCATCTAGCGACCTTGACAGGCAGCGACCCGGTGGGCAGAGGGTATGGCTCCTGCCAGCAAAGGTAGAGACCACAGCGCTCCTGGTCAGGGGGCTCAACAAAGCCCCCCGCGTTGTGACCGGGCCGTGGGATATAAATTTCAAAGGAAAGGAGGGTAGAAGCAAATGCGAATCAAGCGAGGACACTTGGGGATCTTGTTGATTTTGGCGCTCGTCGTATCGTTCTTGGTGACGTCCTGCAGTTCTGGGACTGCGCCCAGTCAAACGGCGCCCAAAACCGCGCCAACTGAGGCCAAGAAGGAAAAGCCGCAACCGCCACCTCTTCCAAAGGTGCCGGTCCATAAAGAGGTCGATCATTCTAAACTGATCGCGAAATACGATGGACCACAAACGTGCGAGCAGTGCCATCCCGGGAAGATTGAAGAGGTAGCCAAGTCTCTCCACTACACTTTCAAAGCACCGGTGGTCAATGTGGAGGGGCTCAGCGGGGATTCCGGGAAAATGGCCGGGCGCTACTGCGCTCTTCCCGGCAGTATTCCGCCCATCAACTGGTTGGGAATCCTCAACCCGGAAAAGAAAACGGTTAGCGGGTGCGGGCTTTGCCACATCGGCGATGGTTCCAAGCCGACGGCGCAATTGTCGGAGGCCCAGAAAAACGGGATTGACTGTCTCATCTGCCACGCCAAGAAGTACGACATGACCAAGCGTACCGTCTATAAAGACGGCTCCACCCTCAAACTGGCTCAGGATAGGAGCCTAGAGGCGGCTCGGACGGTGGGGGGTGTGCCAACGGCAGAAGCCTGCCTGCGTTGCCACAATAACGCCGGCGGCGGACCACTCTATAAGCGAGGGACACCTTTTACTCCCGAAGCCGATGTCCATGCGGCCAAGGGGCTCACCTGTACCGATTGTCACAAGACGGAAGCCCACCGCATTGCCATGGGCAAAGTCAACGACATTTGGGCCAACGAGCTGCCCAAGGTGGAGGTCAGCTGCGTCAGCTGCCATTCCAACGCCCCCCACGGAGAGCCGGAGTACAATGCTCATGCGGCCCGCATTGCCTGCACCACCTGCCACGTGGGCTATGTGGGTGGGGTGGTGAGCAAGGACTTTACGGCCAAGCTGGTCTTCAACGAAGCTAAGGGAATCTACGATGTACCGGTTCAAGTGGAGAAGAAGGTGCGGCCGACCTACCTTTGGTTCAATGGGCAGTCGAACAAGGAGGTTCACCCCCAGGGTTCCCGAAACGACCCGCAGGCCAAGATCTATCCCTTTAAGCGTTTCGTGGGGACGGTTCCCGGCGATGCCGAAAGCAAGGAGCCCATCCCTCTGAAACTGGGTATTCTCTTTACTAAAGGTGATTTGGCGGCGGCCATCGCCAAGGGAATTGAAGAGAGCAAGTTCAAGTACTCCGGCAAGTGGGTCCCGGTGCAGGAAGTGATTTACTACCAGGCATCGCACGGGATCACCGTTGAGCGCGCCCTTCGCTGCGCTGATTGCCATGTGGCCAACGGCGCTCTGGACTTCAAGGCCCTCGGCTATAGTGAGGAAGAGATAAAGAAACTCACTCAGCCCAGGTAAAGGGTCAGGTAAAGGGCGAAGAAATCCTGTCTCTAGAATGCTGCTTCGAGAATCCTCTTGCTAGAAGCCAGTCTCTAAATCGCAGCACTTTAGTACGCCCCCTCTTTATTGAGCGGGGCGTTTTTTTCGAAGGAGTCGCCCAGGCCGCAAATAGCGGCGCCGCGACGGATGGAGATGGTATTTTCAGAGGAGCAGTGCTCTTTTTCAGCCCGGCTGTTAGCGACGATTAGCCCATATACAGCAGCGAAAACCGTTTTCAATAACTCGAAAAAGGCTGTTTTGGCGAGTTTGAAAGGTCCAACCCGTCTGCAGAACGCTATTTATGGAAAAACCGCTTTTGACAGTCGCCAATAGTTCGAAATATAATCAAACTGAGAGCTGATTTCAACGAACGTTATTCTGTGCTCTTAAGCGCAATGCCCGGCGGCAACTCAGGCGCCTGAACGGTGGGTAAACCACCCGGCGCTGGGGCCTGGTCAAAACCAGGCCCGCACCTAGCCCAGAGGCTATAAGTCCAGAGGCTACCTGGTAGCCTCATTTTTTATGCCTTTGGGAGGTGAAGCCGGTGCTGATTTTGGTTCTGGGGACGCTAATGGCGGGTGTGGCCGGTTTTGCGGCCAGCTGGTTCTTGGTCTCGCGCTTGCCTGACGGGGTAAGTGGCTTTGGGAAAAGGTTGGCCTTTGTAATGCTGGGTTTATTGATTACCGGGGCCCTCGCCCTTCCCTATGTTTTGACCCTCTGGCCACCCATTGAGGTCAGCGGCCTATAGCCCATGACAGGAGGAGGAGTTTTTACGGAAGCAATTCGCTGCCTTTGCGGGAAGATTGTGGCCGAGCGCGACGGGGACCGTATCCTGATCCGTTGCCGTCACTGTAAGCGCTACGTGGTTATTGAGACCAAGGGGATCAATTCCATCACTTTTCAGGACATGGTCGAACCGGCGGTTGAAAAAACCTCCCCCTCCAAGCCCCTCCGGGCGGAAAGGCTACGGGCCGGGCGAGGTTTATCCCTTCTTTGAAAATACCATTTTCATCCTTCGTGGCGCCGCGATTGGCGGCCTGGAGGACTCTAAAGGTTAGCCCATCAAGATTTACCCAACCTCCCTTTGGGTACCCGGGGTGTAAGCCCCGGGTTTTTTATGTGCGCCCGGCATGGGCGCTGTCTACCAGGTGAAAGTCCTGAGCGACGAAGGTAGCAGTAGTCGTAGCTTAAGGCAAGGGTGTCCGCGGCGACGCGGAATCTGAAGGAAGCCGG
>Ga0334722_10000231_pt1 | contig 85414 bp, 74 predicted proteins | sample C3_bottom_MG_FD_207210 | JGI IMG/M metagenome (GOLD analysis project Ga0334722, IMG submission 207210) | Sediment microbial communities from Yellowstone Lake, YNP, Wyoming, USA - C3_bottom | ecosystem: Environmental > Aquatic > Freshwater > Lake > Sediment | place: USA: Wyoming | collected...
TTCGTAATGGTGGGAGCATTCACCTCCGGGCTGTTGAACTCCAACTTTGGCTGGCCGTTCTGGGCTTCCGTCATCCCTGCCGGACTTGCCTCGGCCATTGTCGGAACCGTTTTTGGAATTCCCTCGGTCCGATTGAAAGGCCTGTACCTGGTTTTGACCACCCTTGGCGCGCAGGTCATTCTTACATGGATCGCCCTCTTCGGCATTCCGATCACTGCCGCCGGGTTCAGCGTCGAACCGGTAAAAATGGGAAGCATCGTTTTCGATACCCCGGAGAAATTCTACTATATCGCCATGGTTTTCACTCTTGTGATGACCTTCTTTGCGAAAAACATGATGAGGTCGAAGCCGGGGCGTGCCTTCATCGCGATCCGGGACAACGACAAGGCGGCTGAAGGCATGGGGATCGACATTTTTCGATATAAACTGATTGCCTTTGCCATCTGTACGTTCTATGCCGGCGTGGCCGGGTCCCTTCTCGTTCACTACATGATGTGGGCACAACTGGAGTCGTTTACCCTCCAGGATTCAATATGGTACGTGGTGATGATCATTGTGGGAGGGTTAGGCAGCATCGAAGGCACGGTCTTCGGCGTGGTTTTCATCATCGCTTTGAAAGAGATCATTTTCGTCATAGGGCCTATAGCGGAAGCGAAATTGACGTTTCTGCCGATCGGAGCCGGCAGCGGTTTGCTGCTGATCATTATCGGAGGCGTGGCGATTTTATTCTTAAGTTTCGAGCCAAGAGGCCTGGCTCATCGTTGGAACCTTTTCAAGGCGTATTACAGGTTATGGCCCTTTGGTTACTAGTTGGGAAAGGGGGTGAACGTCGGAACCAAACGGGGTGTCGGGACAGGGGGCGATCCAAAGTGAACATTTCAACGGGAGGGGGTCGGAAATGGAACGAAGGAGAGTTTTTTTCGCTGTTTTCTTGATGACGGTGGCGATGATCGCGACAGGGTCTTTCCCGGCCGGTTCCGCCGAGACGCCCGGAAAAGAGATCGTGGTCGGTAACATCAGCGCCATGACGGGTCCTACCAGCGGAACGCATATGATGTGCCAATCCGGATCACGGGATTATTTGTACTATCTCAACGAAAGCAAGGGGGGAATTTCAGGCAAAGACGGAAAAGTGAAGGTAAAGTATCTCGCCTACGATTCTCAATACGTCGCCGCGAAAGCGAAGGACGGTTTTGCCAGGCTTCGGGAGCAGGGTCTGGCTATCTGGACGCAATGTGCCTCCGGTCATTCGGATGCCTTGATGACGGATTACGAACAGGCCAAGATTCCCCTGGTGACCGGTTCTCAAGGCATCGCAAGCCTTTGGTCCGATTGGTCTTACGGCAACTATCATTCCGGCATCGCCAACATGATCCGTACCTGGATCGTATGGCAAAAGAATGGTTGGGAGAAGGCGGGAAAACCGGGAGGGACTCTTGTCCTTGGCACGATAACGACGGATGAACCCTATGTGCCTTTGGCCCTGTGGGAGATTGAATCCTTTGTCAAGCAGCAGGGGATCAAGTTGGTGAAGGAGACCTTCCCGAAAGGAACCACGGATGCCAGTCCGCAGTTGTTGCGCCTGAAAGAGGCCGGGTGCAAGCAGATTTATGTCCTGTCTTCCGCTCCGGGGACGGTGGTCGTGCTTCAATCCGCGAAGTCGATGAACCTTAATATTCCCTTGACGCAATGCGCCGCCGCCACATTAGGCGACGTTATCGCCCTGGGCGGACCGAAATTGGCGGAGGGATATCAGGGCGAGTATTTCTTTGAGCCGATGTCCAGTGATCCGAAACAAAAAGCCTCGCCGGGACTCCAGCTGGCGAGAGAGCTTTGGAAGAAGAATCATCCCAACGAGGTCCCGAATGACATGTATATCAACGGCATTCTCTCGGGAATGGTGATCGCAGAGGGCATCCACCTCGCATTGGACAAGGTTCCCCCCGAGAAGCTCAACGGCGAAACCATAAAGCAATTCGGCCTCGATCGGATCAGAGGGTTTGACGGAATGGGGCTGACGAAGCCCATCACCTATGTTCACGACGATCATATCGGGCCCAAACAGGTGAGATATTGGATTGTTCGCGATGGGCATGTTGAGCCGGTAAGCGATTGGATGCCGACTACGACATTCAGAATCCCCAAGAAATGACAGGGAGGCATGACCTCGCCGCACCTATGACCGCACCGTGCTCCACGGTGCGGTCATAGGGAAAGGAAGAGAGAACCATGGTCGAGATCAAGTTCCTGGCTCACGTGAACAAGAGAACGTGCATCAGCTGCGGGGCGTGTCAAAACGTATGCCCGACCGAAGCGATTACAGTACCCAGGAAAAAAGCGAAAGCCAGGGTTACCGACAGCAAATGCATAGCGTGCCCGAATTGCTCGGGCGTATGCCCGGTGGACGCGATCCAAATGGTTCCGCGCGCCGAGCCGTTGATACTGGGAGTAGACCCGAAGGACGTTGATGAAGCGAAGTTGATCGAATTATGCGTCAAGGCGCGCCTGCATCCGCACCAGTGGCTTTGTCTGTGCACCTCAACGCGGGTAAGGGAAGGGGCCGCGGCGGTTTTAAAGGGCGCGAAGTCTCCGGAAGAGATTTCCCTCATGACGGGAGCGCGTTCGGGATGCACCGTTTATTGTCTTCAGCCGATGCTGAGACTGCTGAAGGCTCACGGCGTAAAGGTCGTCCAGCCGAAGGGCTACCGATGGTATGACACCACGCAGACGTTGTGGGATGTTTCTGAAGAGACGATCAGGAAATATCCCGGACATTTTCTCGAGGAAGACAAGAAAGTATTCAGAAAAGTCTGAAGCTTTGTCTTGCCCGGCGAGGGAGGAACACCATGCTGAAGAAAGCTTCCCCATCGTTCATCAGAAAATCGGTATACGGACCGGAACCCGGACAACGGGCAGCCGAGCTTCCGGGGATTGTCGCCTTGGAACTAAGAACCCTTTTCCCGGACATTCCCAGGGAAATCTATCTGGAGGGCGGGGACCTGTCCGTCATCAGGAAAGCGACGCAGGCGGCCTTGAAGAAAGTGAACATGGAGATGATTCGGCCGAAGGACAAGGTCAATATCCTCTCCTCCCAATACGGGTTCCAGATCATGGGGGGTGACGTTTATACGGAAATGATCAAAACGATCAAGGAGGTCGTGGAGAAAAGAACGGGTTGCAGGAACATCCGGTTGCGGGTGGCTACCGGGTTCAGGATCAGGGAGCCGAACGAAATCATCCGGCACTACAAACTTGACGATTTTTTCCATGGAAACGCCGTCGGGGTGAGGCCGATCGACAAGGGGGTTCCCATAGAGACCGAGATTGGAACGCTTTACGGGGTCGCCCAGGTGTACGACGCCGACTGGATTATTCACGCCCATCACGGCGAATTGCGGGAACTGGACATGCACCGCATGATCAACAGGGCGATCAAACCCTTTTCGATGTCTTACGCCAGGATGGAAACCAGAGCGGTAGCTCACATGAATTTCGGCCCGAGAAGCAGCAATTTCATCGCAAAAGTCGTTTTCGATTCCGAATTCGTCCAAAAAAAGTTTACGTTCGGCTGTTTCCTGCTGGCTTCGCCGGGAGGAATCATCGGGGTGGACGCCAGCAACGATCTTCATCGGTTTGACCGGAAGCTGATGCTGCTGGGTTTCAAGTCCTACGGAAAGGTACGCGAATTATTCGGCGAGATGGGTGAATGCATAGCGGTTCTGGATGCGACGGGTGAACCGCGGTACATGGTCGGGGGAGGCATGACCTTCGGCAACCTGACCGAGGCCGAAATGGATCTTTTCGATCTGGAGAATATACCGGTGAGCCTTGGATTCGGGCTCTATGAGAAACCCGCGGGGGCTCCGAAGATAAAGTCCGTCAATCCTGCCATCAAGGCGCTCGTGATCAATCACATGTGGCTGGGGGTGCCGCAACTGGAGCTGGCCACCCATATTCCGACCATCGTCGTAGGCAGGGACCTGGCGAATCTCCTGCGGGATGATCCCATGAACCATGACTTCATGCGGTACGTCGTGACTGCCGAGAATCTTGGAACGGCGATGGAATTCGCGCGTCGCATTTCGAAGACGGAAAACATCATCGTGTTCGATGGGAGCTTTGGGGCTGTGACTCTCAGCCCATCCCTTGCCGATCATCTGCGGGAGAGAGCACCCGATGTAAGCCGGAGAGTTGACGAACGACTGATGCCGATGTGGCTGCGGCAAAGGGGAATCGACCCGGAAGAGCTCTCCCGCGAAGAGATGTGATGGGAACCGGCAAGAAGATGCGGGAGCATGAAATTTTGGACGTCAGGGAAGAGATTTTAAGAAATGTTCCATCAAGGCGAATCACCGCATCCATCCTGGCCGATGACGAGGGGATCATCGCGGGAATTTCGGTTGCCCGAAAGGAAGCGGACAGGCTGGGGGTCTCTCTTTTAAAGATTTTGGATGACGGCAGCCATGTCGAAAATGGGGACGAGATCATCCGGTTTGCCGGAAGTCCGAAACAGATCGTCATGGCCGAAGAAAGATTGGTCGGCCTGATTGCGAAACCCTCCGGCATCGCCACGAATGCACGCAAGTTTGTCCAGGCAACCGGTGGACGACCGAAGGTTGTTTGTGGAGGCTGGAAGAAGATGCCTCCCCTGCTGAAAGACATGATCCGTGATGCCGTCTCGGTGGGAGGGGCAACCCCCCGGATCGTGCCTGCCCCGTTTGCATACCTGGACAAGAATTATATTGAACTGCTGGGCGGGATCAAGAAAAGCCTGGCGGCGGTTGCACATCTGGAATCGTATTCGAAAGTGGTTCAGGTCAAGGGGAGATATGGCGACGTCGTGTCCGAGGCCTGCGAGGCGGCGGAGTCCGGGGCCGACATCGTTTTCATCGACACCGGCAATCCGGAGGATGTTCCGGCGGTAGCCGACAGGCTGGTCCGGTTGGGATTAAGAAACAAGGTGAAACTGGCTTTTGGCGGAGGGGTGAATCTCGAGGACATCGATGAGCTGAAAGCCCTTGACCTCGATATCCTGGACATCGGAAGGCAGATTGTGGATGCCCCGCTGTTGGATATGAGACTGGAAATCATCGGCACGGAAACTTGATCGTGAGGTTTTCCGAAATGGCGGAATATGATTTGCTCGACAAAACGGAGCTGACGATCAACGGGATATCGTTGAGGAATGCCAACCTGGATCAGGTTGCCGGCGTAGCGGCGGACACCTTCAAAATCGGGCGCGGCGACCTGCTGGTTACCGATGTCCAAGGCGACCATCTGGTTATCGATATCCTGAGAAGGGGCTTGGACCCTCACGCGATTGTAGGGAAAAAGGATGAACTGTTGCGGAGGTTATCCGGTCTTCCCGGGATAAAGATCAACGAAAAGACGTCCATCTCTTCGCAGGGAATGCTGGGCTGGATCGCTCTCGGGTCCGCCGAAGGAGGAAAGGCCTTAAAACGCTCGGAAAAAATGGCCAGGGAAATCCGGCGGAGATTGAAAAAAACAGCCGTGGTTTTTTCGACCGGATCGGAAATGGTCGATGGACAGGTCATGGATACCAATGCTCCCACCATTCGGCAACGGTTGAATCCTGAAGGTTATACGGTGAAGTTGGGGTCGACCCTCAAGGACGATGAGACGCTGATCGCAGCGCATTTGAGACAAGCCGCCGATGACGGGTACGGCCTGATCCTCATTACCGGCGGGGTCGGTGCCGAAGAGAAAGACCGGACGATCGAGGCGGTGCTGAGGGTAGACCCCGAGGCGGCCACTCCGCAGGTTGTGAAATACCAACTGGGAGTCGGGAGACACAAGCACAAGGATAGTGTACGGATAGCGGTCGGGAATATTTCACGGGCTCTGGTCGTCGCTTTGCCTGGCCCGAACGATGAGGTGCAAATAGGGTTGAATGCCCTTGTAAAAGGACTTGAGTCCAATTTGAGCAAAGAGGGTTTGGCGGAAGGTATCGCAACCAGCTTGAGGGAACGGTTGAAATCAAAAGGAATGGATCCTAGGGGAGGATGACGCATGCAGGAATCTTTATTGGGAAAACTCGATTGGAAGAAGTACATCGGGAAAGAGACCGGGTCCTATACCGGAGAACCGGTATTGGCCCGGGATATTCGACGTTATGCCCTGGCCATCGATGACTCCAATCCGATCTATTTCGATGAAAATGCCTCGAAGAGAGGAAAATACGGTGGTCTGACAGCCCCCCCCGTCTATGTTACCTGGGCGGTCGGCGTCCCCGGGGCGGAGAAAGGGGTCAAGGATCTGGGTGAAGACGGCCTCGCATCGTTTATCGGTGTTCCTGAAATACCCGATGTCTGGTCCTTGGGGTGGGTGCGCGGGGGTGACGAGTTTGAATTCTTTAAACCGGTTTATGTGAACGACCGGGTTACCGTCAAAGGCAGGATCGTGGAGATGAAGGAAAAAGACGGGAAAAGCGGGAAGCTGGTTTTTGTCACCTCGGAATTTTTGTACACCAACCAAAAGGGAGAATTGCTGACCAAACACCGCGTGACAATGATCGGTACGCCCAGAAAGGAGTCAGCGAATGAATAGCCAGATTTTTTTCGAGGATGTCAGGGAGGGGCAGGAAATCCCTCCCTTAAAGAAAGACGTTACGACCGTCAATATATTGATGTATCTTTCAACGGTTTGGCTCATGGATAGAATCCATTTCGATTACCTCTTCGCAACGGAACGTCGTGGACTTTCCAATGTGGTAGCACCAGGGAATATGGGAGGGGACTACTATGCCCAGCTTTTGAGTGAGTTTGCAGGAGAGAAGGGCGAAGTCCGCAAAATGTCTTTCCAGTTTCGCAACTTCATGATCCCCGGGGATCTTCTTGTTTGCGGTGGCAAGATTACGAAGAAGTATATGAACGAGGGGAAAGGATATGTCGAGCTGGATCTCTGGATCATCAATCAAAACAAGATTAACTGCGTTCCGGGAAAGGGCCTTGTGGAACTTCCTGTCAGGGGAGTCAAAGCGGCATAGAAGATCTCCCGCCCATGGCCCGCCTCAAGGGATTTGAGGGATTCTTACGCGGATCTCGTTGCCGGAGAGCGCTTCGACGAGGAAAGTTTTCAGGGCGCGCCTCTCTTCCTTCGTCAGTCCCAGCGGGGAAAGCGCGCCGTTTCCGAGCCCCCCGCCCCGGTCGAAGAAGTCGATGACCTCCTCCAAGGTTTTCAGCATCCCGTTGTGCATGTAGGGGGCGGTCTTCGAGACCTCCAGAAGCGTGGGGGTCCGGAACGCCTTCCAGTCCTTCCGGTCCTTGGTGACGAGATACCGGCCGGGGTCCTCCGCGAGGTTCCCGTAATCGTCGTAGCCCGAGACCTTCGCCACGAACCTTCGCGTGGCCGCGATGCGCGGATCCTTCCGGGTTTCGGGATTCTCGGGGACGCCGAGCGCGTGGAACCGGTCATCCGACAGGTGGGGGCCGAAGTGACAATCGGAGCATTTTCCCTTTCCCGTGAAGACCTCGTATCCTTTCCGGGCTTCCGCCGAAAGGGCGTTCTCGTTTTCCTTGAGGAACCGGTCCAGCGGCGCATTGACGGAGACCAGCGTCCGCTCGAACGACGCGATCGCCATGGCGATCCGCTTCAGGTTCGCCTCGCCCCCGAAGACCTTCCGAAACGCCGCCTTGTATTCCGGGACGATGCGGATCTTCTCCTCCAGGAAATCGAGGTTCAGGTTCATCTCGAAGGGGGACATGACGGGGAAGAGCGCCTGCTCCTCGAGAGACGCGGCACGGCCGTCGTGAAACAGGCGTTTGGAAAAGGCGACGTTGAGAAGCGTGGGGGCGTTTCGCCAGTTCCGGGTCGTGGGGTAGCTCAAGGAGAGCTCCTGGCCGTCGGTGAACGCCTGGTCGGGGATGTGGCAGGAGGCGCAGCTCATGGTCCCGTCGCCGGAGAGACGCCGGTCGAAGAAGAGCTTCTTCCCCAGCTCGATCTTCTCGGGAGTCTGGGGGTTTCCCGAAGGTACGGTGGGAAGGCCGAGCGGCGCAAGGCTCCCCGCCCGGGCGGGGAGCGCAAGAAAGAGAAGCGCCAGCATCGTACCGGCGACGAAGAGGAACCCGTTCCTCCGATTATTTCGCGGCCGCAATTTCTTCCTCCATGATTTTCCGGAGATCTTCATAGGGCCGATCCCCGATGACCATTCTTCCGTTGAAAAAGAGGGTGGGCGTGCTGTAGAGGTCCATGGAGACGGCGAGCTTCTCATCCTGCCCGATGATTTTGGAGTGCTTCATGCCGTCAAGGGACTCGGTGAATTCCTTCATGTCCAGCCCGATCTCCCTCGCATACCGAAGAAGGCTGCTCCGGTCCAGCTCGGGGGATTTCCGGAGCAGGAGATGGTGCATCTCCCAGAACTTTCCCTGGTCTCCGGCGGCCAGCGCCGCCTCGGAGGCCATGCGGGAGAAATCCCGATACTTGTACGGGTAGTGCTTGACGACGAGGCGGACCTTTCCGCGGTATTCCTTCATCAGCCGGTCGACGGTCGGACCGACCGCCTTGCAGTGGGGTCACTGGTAGTCGATGAACTCGATCAGGGTAACCGGGGCATTCCCCGGGCCCAGGACGGGGGAATCGCCGACCGACACGGAATACCGCCGGTCCGCCGCGGATGCGTACGCGGCGGCGAAGAGCAGAAGAACCGGGAGGAATTTCCTTGCGATGGCCTCCACTCTTCAGGCCTGATCGTTGCCGGTTTGCGATTTGCCGGATCCGAATCCGCCGCCGGCAAGCTTCAAGCCCTCGCGGAAGCGGAAGTAGTCCTCGGGGGTGTTGATGTTCCGGAAGGATCGGAAGGAGGGATCGAACCGGGAGACCTCCTCCCGGGTAACCTTCCGGATCCTCACCTTGTCGAAGAAGGAGACGACCCTCCCCTTGCCCGCGTGAAGGGCTTCCTCCATGGGCTGAAGGGCGTTCTTTCCGTAAATGGCGTGCAGCGGTTCCAATCCTTTCCCGGTTTCGGGGATGACCACGTCGCTTCCTTCCGCCAGCGACGCCAGGTGCCGGATCAGGCCGGGATCGAGGTAGGGCATGTCGCAGGCGACGGCGAAGACGTACGGGGCGGAGCTGTGATGAAGGCCGGAGTGGATCCCCGACAGGGCCCCCGACCCGGGGATGAGATCCCGGACCTTCCGGCAGGGGAGGAATTCGAAGAGCTCCGGCGTGTTGGTGACGAGCAGGACCTCCCCGAAGAGCGCCGCCATCTGCCGGTGGATCGCCTCGATGAACCTGCCGCCCTGGAAGGGAAGCAGCGCCTTGTTGCTCCCCATGCGGCGGGAGGTCCCGCCGGCCAGGATGACGCAGGCGATCCCCTCGATCCTCCCTTCCCCTTCGGGCGCGGCGAGGCGCTCCGGATGGGCATAGAGGTTGAATCTTCCGCCGCGAGCGTAACCGGCGAGGGCGATCCCCAGCTCCTCGCACATCCGGACCGCCATGTCGGTCGGAGAAGTGCGGGAAGCGATGAAGGCAATTCCCAACGCAGCCGCCTTGGCGACCATCTCGGAGGACACCCTGCCGGAAGTGGCCAGGATTTTCCCCGAGAGATCGATGTTCTTGAAAAGCGCCTCGCCCGCGATCCGGTCCAGCGTGTTGTGCCGCCCGAGGTCCTCCGCGTGCAGGAGGACCGACCGTCCGTCCCCCACTGCGGCGGAGTGGATCCCCCCGTGGGCCTTGTAGTTTTCCGCGTGGCGGGCCAGTTCATCCATCATCGCGTTGATGTCGGCGGGGGAGAAGATCGGGCCGCCGCCCCAAGAATTTCTTTTCGCCGGAGGAGGAAGAAGATTGAAGGTAACCCCCGAACCGCAACCGGAGGTGAGCGTCGGCTGGAGCCGCTCCGGCACGTTTCCACGGATGCGCACCAGGGCGACCCCGAAATCCGGGCACACGCTCAACGCAAGGAAATCGTCGGGACTTTTCACCAGCCCTTGCATCCGCAGAAAACCTCCCACCAGGTAGGGGAGGTCGTGGGGAGAAGCGATCAGCGTGGCAAGCTCGACGCCGTTGACGGTCAGCGCGAGGGGGAACTCCTCGACGGGGCGGTGCTCCGCCGCGGATAGCCGGCGCCCGTCATACCGGAGAACGGAAGGTTTTTTCCCTACTTCGTCCCGATCCTTTTCGCGGCTCATTTCCCCCTCTCGAAGCTTTCCTTCCACCCGGCGACTGCATCGGGTCGCCCGATCCTCCCCGGCTCCTCTATTCCCGCCGGATCCCTGCTCGCCTCTTTCATGACGTCAAGTATACCAGACAGAATCGATGGTGGTTTTCTGTTGTTTTTTTCCGGTAGCTCTTCCATTCAAGTTCGATGATTTCATGCAAACCGGATGCTGCTTCCCGCTTGACCCTGTCGTTATATAGCGTACTATATAACGCTTGGTATCCCCACGTGGCGGGTTGTATGAAAGAGAAGGACGTAATGACGGCAATCCCCTTATGAGCGGAAAAAGGGAACCGGTGGAAGTCTCGGGGGCGATCTGGCTCCATAAGGCGGATGCCGTCCTCCTGGGGAGCGACCGGATCGGGCTGCTGGAGAAGATCGAAGAGCACGGTTCGATCACGAAGGCGGCCCGTGCGGCGGGGATCAGTTACAAGACGGCATGGGATATCGTGAGCGCCATCAACAACCTCTCGGAAAAGCCGCTCGTCCGGCGTATGGCGGGCGGCAGGGGGGGAGGGGGGACGGTTCTCACCGAGGAGGGGAAAGGGGTCGTCCGGAGATACCGGATCCTTCAACGGGAGCATCAAAGGTTCGTGGGAGGGCTTTCGGAAAAGATCGGAGACGTGGAGAACTTCTATCGTTTCCTGAGGAGGATCGCCGTGAAAGTCAGCGCGAGGAACACGTTTCTGGGAAAGGTGACGGGGATAAAAAAAGGGGCCGTCAGCGCCGAGGTTACACTGGCCCTGAAAGGAGGGGACAGCGTCGTCGCGGTCATCACCATGGAAAGCGTCGACAACCTGGGTCTGAAGAAAGGGAAAGAGGCCTACGCCATCATCAAGGCGAGCTCGGTCATGCTGGGGAAGGATCTCCACGACGCAAGGATCAGCGCCCGGAACATCTTGTGCGGCACCGTGACGAAGCTCATGGAAGGCCCGGTGAACGAGGACGTGACCGTGCAGCTTGCGGGGGGGAACTCGCTGACCTCCGTCATCACCAGGGAAAGCGCAAGGAAACTTTCGCTTGCGGAGGGCGACCACGCCTGCGCGGTCATCAAGGCGTCGAGCGTTATCCTGGGAGTGAGCGAGTGATGCGGCGGCGGAGGAAGGGTAGCCATCGCTTCGCTGTTCTTCCGGCCGGCTGCCTCTTTCTGCTGGTCGCCTTCGCGTTCGGGATCCTGCCCGGTTCTGCGGCCGTGGCGGAAGAGCGGCTGCGGATGTCCACCACGACCTCGACGGAGAATTCCGGGCTTCTCGCCGTGCTGCTCCCCCCCTTCGAAAAGAAGTTCGGTTGCAAGGTCGATGTGATCGCCGTGGGAACCGGCAAATCGCTGAAGCTGGGCGAGACGGGGGATGCGGACGTCGTGTTCGTCCACGCCCGGAAGCTGGAGGACAGGTTTGTCGCCGCCGGCTACGGAGTGAACCGGCGGGACGTGATGTACAATGACTTCATCCTGATCGGCCCGTCCGACGACCCCGCCGGGGTCCGGGGAGCGGGAAGCGCCGCGGAGGCGCTGAAGAGAATCGCAGCGGCAGGGGGCACTTTCATCTCCCGGGGGGACGAATCCGGCACGCACCAGAAGGAAAAAGAGCTCTGGCAGTCCGCAGGCGTCTCCCTCAAGGGAAAGTGGTACGCGGAGGCGGGGCAGGGAATGGGGGAGGTGATCCAGATGGCCACCCAGTTGCGCGGCCACACGCTGACGGACCGGGGAACCTACGCTGCCTACCGGAAGAAGACCGACCTGGTGATCCTTCACGAGGGAAATCAAGACCTTTGGAACCCGTACGGCGTCATTGCCGTCAACCCTGCGAAGCATCCCCACGTGAAATACGGGCTCGCGATGAAGTTCATTGAATTTGTGACCGGGGAGGAGGGGCGGAGGATCATCGCCGACTTCAAGGTGAACGGGGAGCCGCTCTTCTTCGTTTACGGAACGAAAGGGAAGTAAGTGGATTTTCTCATCGAGTCCCTGAAAGCCGCGGCCGCACTCATCGCGAACGGGGACCCGGAACTCTCCCACGCCGTCTGGACTTCCGTTTATGTCTCGGTCTGGTCGATCGTCTTCGCGTCGCTCGTCGGGATCCCCGCCGGCCTGGCGATCGGATTGTCGGAGTTCCCGCTCAAGCGGCCCGTCATCACGGCCCTGAACAGCCTGATGGCGGTCCCAACGGTGCTGATCGGACTCCTCGTCTACGGGTTCATCAGCCGCCAGGGGCCGTTCGGGGCGTGGGGGATGCTCTTTACGCCCACCGCCATCATCATCGGTGACGCCCTCCTCGCCGCCCCGATCGTCGCCAATTACACCCTGAGTTCCGTAAGGGGCGCCCATGCGGCGATTCTGCCGACAGCGATGACGCTGGGGGGGGACCGCCTCCAGAGCGTCCTGAAGTTCCTCTCCGAGATCCGGTTCGGGATGATGGCCGCGGTGATCTCCGGTTTTGGACGGGTGATCTCCGAGGTCGGGGTGGCGATGATGCTCGGCGGGAATATCCTGGGATACACGAGGACGATGACCACGGCGATCGCCCTGGAGACGAGCAAGGGGGAGTTTGCGCTCGGGATCGCCCTGGGGGGTGTCCTCATGGCCGTGGCCTTCGCGGTGAACATCATTTTCCAGTTCCTCCAGCGGAGATAGACGGTGGCGCCCCTGTACCGCCTGGAATCGGTCCGGAAGTCCTATCCGGGCAAGGTGGCGCTGGAGATCCCGGCCCTCACGATCGACGAAGGGAGGATCCACTCCCTCACCGGCCCCAACGGGTCGGGGAAGAGCACGCTCTTGAGCATCCTCGCGTTCCTGTCGCCGCCGACCTCCGGGGCGCTGTACTATGACGGGGAGAGGGTCGACTGGAAGGGACGGTCTCTCGTTTCGCTCCGGAAGGAGGCGACGCTGCTCCACCAGTCGCCCTACTTGTTCGAGGGGAGTGTCTCGGCGAATATCACCTTCGGGCTGAAGGTCAGGGGAGTGGAAGGGGAGAAGCAGCAGTGCAGAATCGCGGAAGCGCTGGAAATGGTCGGGCTCGGCGGGTTCGAGCAGCGGAGGGCAAGGGCGCTTTCCGGCGGGGAGATGCAGCGGGTTGCCCTGGCGAGGGCTCTTGCGCTTTCCCCCCGCGTGCTCCTGCTGGACGAGCCGTTGGCCAATGTGGACCGTCGGTCCGCCGAGGTGATCCGAGCGGTCATCCTGAGCCTCTCCGGAAAGGGGACCACCGTGATCATGACGACCCACGATATGCGACCGCCCGAACGGATGAACGGCGACGTTATCCATCTCGAGGACGGCCGGCTTTCCACGGAGACGGAATCCCATGCCAAGCTTTGAAGAGGCCAGAAACCTGATCCTGGAACGCGTCGCCCCGCTGGGGAGCGAGCGCGTTCCCATCGTCGCCGCAGCCGGAAGGATCCTCTCCGAGGACGTCCGCGCCCCGTGGGACATGCCGCTTTGGGACAACTCGGCGATGGACGGCTACGCGGTGCGAAGCGCGGACTGCGCAGGCCCGGCAACCCTCAAGCTCAGCGGGTACCAGGCGGCGGGGGGCCCCGGCAGTCCGAGGGTTGCGGCCGGGTGCGCCGTCAAGATCATGACCGGCTCCCCCATCCCCGAGGGGAGCGACGCCGTGGTTCCCTTCGAGGAGGCGGAGGAATCGGGCGGAACCGTCAAGATCCGCGCCGCGGTCATACCGCGCGCCCACATCCGGTTCCGTGGGGAGGATGTGAAAACAGGCGACCTGGTCATCTCCGCCGGGACGGTGCTGCGCCCCCCTGAAGTGAGCATGCTGGCCTCGTTCGGCAGGGCGTTTGTCGCCGCCTACCGCAAGGCCCGGGTGGCGGTGCTGTCGACCGGCGACGAGCTGGTCGAACTTGGGGAACCCCTTTCGCCCGGCAAGATCATCAACAGCAATTCCGTATCGTTGGCGGCGGCGATCGAGGAAGCCGGCGCGGTGCCGGTTCTTCTGGGCATCGCCGCGGACGACAAGGACCTCCTGAAAGCGAAGATCGAGGAAGGGCTGTCCGCCGACGCGCTCGTCACCTCCGCCGGCGTTTCCGCGGGCGACAGGGATTTCGTCCGCGAAGTCCTCGCCGAGCTTTCCGTGGAGCCGGTCTTCTGGCAGGTGGACATCAAGCCGGGCCGCCCCACCGCCTTCGGGCTGAAAGACGGCAAGCCGGTCTTCTCCCTCCCCGGAAACCCGGTTTCCAGCCTGTTGACGTTTGAGGTGTTCGTCCGCCCGGCACTCCTGAAGATGATGGGTCATCCCGATCCCGTGAAGATCCCGCTGAAGGCGGTCCTCAAGGAGGGCATCCGGAAAAAGAAGGGCAAGGTTCATTTCTTCCGGATGAGGATCGACGTGGAGGGGGGAGAATATGTGGCCCGGACCCCCGGCGACCAGAACACCGGGATCTTGAGGACCATGGTCCTGGCCAACGGGATCGCCATCCTGCCCGCGGAGCGGACCGATTTTGCGGCCGGCGAGCGGGTCGACGCCTTCCTCCTCTACCCGTCCGCGTTCTAGGGACGGTCCTCGGCAGGATCGGACAGGGATTGCTCGCCTTCGTCGGGATCGCCCGTTCGGACGACGAGTCCCGTGTCCGGTGGATGTGCGAGAAGATCGCCCGCCTGCGGATTTTCGAAGACGAGGCGGGAAAGATGAACCTCTCGGTTGCAGACGTGGGAGGAGGAATTCTCGTGGTATCCCAGTTCACCCTGTGTGGAGACGCGGCGAAGGGGAACCGCCCGAGTTTCACGGAGGCGGCCCCGCCGGAGATCGCGGAGCCTCTTTACGAGGAAATGGTCCGGCGCCTCAAGACGATCGCGGGCGTCCCGGTCGAAACCGGGTCGTTCGGCGCCGGAATGGACGTCGAGCTCGTCAACGACGGGCCCGTCACGATCCTGCTCGAGAGGTAGCGAGGTATCGGTCGATCCCTTCCGCCGCCTGCCGTCCGGCGTCGATGGCGCGGACGACGAGAGACGCCCCCAGCATGGAATCCCCGGCCGCGAAGACCCCCGGCGTGGAGGTCATCAGGCTTTCGTCGACAATCAGGTTTCCGCGCGGGTCGAGCGCGAGGGAAAGGTCGCGGACGAGCGGACCGTGCTCCACGTGGACATATCCCATGGCGAGCAGCACGAGGTCGGCCTCGATCTCGAATTCCGACCCCGGGATCTCCTTGAAAGCGCTTCGCCCCGCCGCGTCGGGCGCAGACCACTCGAGGCGAACGCCGCGGATCTTCCTGACCCGGCCGTTTGCGCCGAGGAACTCCTTCGTCGAGACGCTCCAGGACCGTTCGCACCCCTCCTCCTGGGCGGATGAGGTTCTCAGAATGTTGGGCCAGATGGGCCACGGGTTCGTCGGGATCCGCTCGTCGGGGGGCTTCGGGAGGATCTCGAGCTGGAGGATCGCCTTCGCCCCCTGGCGCCGGCTCGTGCCGATGCAGTCCGAACCCGTGTCGCCGCCGCCGATGACGACGACGTTCTTCCCCGCGGCGGTGATTTCCTCATCCCGGAGGGGCTCTTCGCCGATCCGCATGTTCTGCCGGGTCAGAAACTCCATCGCGAAGTGGACTCCCTGGAGGTCCCGCCCGGGAATGGCAAGGTCCCGGGGAACCGTGGCGCCCGTGGCAAGGAGAAGGCCATCGAAGGTCCGCCGCAGGTACCGGACGGAGATGTCCTTCCCCGCGTTGACCCCGGTCTCGAAGACGACGCCCTCGGCCCGCATCTGCTCGAGCCGCCGGTCGATGATCCACTTCTCCAGCTTGTAGTCCGGGATGCCGTAGCGAAGGAGCCCCCCGGCTTTCTGGGCCTTCTCGAAGACCACGACGTCGTATCCCTTCCGGGCGAGCTGCTGGGCCGCCGAAAGCCCCGCCGGGCCCGACCCGATGACGGCGACTCTCTTGCCCGTCTTGATCGTCGCCGGCTCGGGGACGATCCACCCCTCGTTCCACCCCCGCTCGACGATCTGGAGCTCGATGTGCTTGATCGTCACGGCGGGCATGTTGACCGCCAGGGTGCAGGCCGGCTCGCACGGGGCGGGGCAGACCCGGCCCGTGATCTCCGGCAGGTTGCAGGTGGCGTGGAGGAGATCGAGGGCCTTCCTCCACTGCTTCCGGTAGACCGCGTCGTTCCACTCGGGGATCCGGTTCTTCACCGGGCACCCGAGCGCGTGGCAGAAGGGGATGCCGCAGTCCATGCACCGGGCCGCCTGGATTTCCAGGGCCGTCCGGGGGAGCATCTCCTCGATCTCCTCGAAATCCTTGATCCGCTCCGCCACGGGGCGGCGGGGCGGGTTCTCCCGGGGGAACTCCAGGAAGCCGGTCTGCTTACCCACGGTACACCTCCTCGGTGGCCGAGAGGGTCTCGGCCTCGCGGTACTCTTCCAGCTGCATCCGCTCGAGGACTTTCCGGTAGTCGACCGGCATGACCTTGACGAACAGGGGGAGGCGCGACTCCCAGTCGTCGAGGATCAGCTTCGCCCGGGCGCTCTTGGTGTGCCGGTGGTGGTTTTCGATCATCGTCCGGAGCTGCTTCGCGTCTTCGGGAGCCCACACGCTTTCGACGTCCACCATGTCGAGGTTGCACCGGGTGTCGAAGAGCTCCGTCTCGTCGTAGACGTAAGCGATCCCGCCGCTCATCCCGGCCGCGAAGTTGACCCCGGTGCGGCCGAGGACGACGACGAGGCCCCCCGTCATGTACTCGCAGCCGTGATCGCCCACCCCCTCGACGACCGCCTTCGCCCCGCTGTTGCGGACGGCGAACCGCTCGCCGGCGACGCCGTGGAGGTAGAGCTCCCCGCCCGTCGCTCCGTAGAGGACGACGTTCCCGGCGATGATGTTCCGGTGGGGCAGGAAGGCGGAGCCTGGGGGCGGTGTCACGATGATCCGGCCGCCCGACATTCCCTTGGCGAGGTAGTCGTTGGCGTCTCCCTCGACCCGGATCGAGATGCCCGGGGCGAGGAAGGCGCCGAGGCTCTGGCCGGCCGAGCCGGTGAAGCGGAGGTCGATCGTGCCGTCCGGGAGGCCCCGGGCGCCGAACCGCTTCGCCACCTCCCCGGAGAGACGGGTGCCCACCGTCCGGTGGACGTTCCGGATCGGCAGGGCGATCCGGACGGGCTGTCCCTTCGTCAGGGCGCTCTCCGCCCGCCGGATGAGCTCCACGTCGAGGGCCGACTCGAGATCGTGCTCCTGGGGCCGGACGCGGCGGCGCACGGTGGTCTTCGGGTCCCCGGCCGGGAGGAGGATGGCCGAGAGGTCCACCCCCTTCGCTTTCCAGTGGTCGATGGCCGGCTGGACCTCGAGCCGGTCGACCTGCCCGATCATCTCGTCGACCGTCCGGAATCCGAGATCCGCCATGATCTCCCGGAGCTCCCGGGCGACGAAACGGAAGAACCGCTCGACGTGCTCGGGCTTCCCGGCGAACATGGCCCGGAGCGCGGGGTCCTGGGTCGCCACGCCCACGGAGCAGGTGTTCATGTGGCACTTCCGGAGGAGGATGCATCCCAGGGTCACGAGGACCGACGTCCCGAAGCCGAACTCCTCGGCCCCCAGCAGCGCCGCGACCGCCACGTCCCGGCCCGTCTTGAGCTGCCCGTCGGTCTGGACGACGATCCGGTCCCGGAGCCGGTTGAGGATGAGCGCCTGCTGCGTCTCGGCGAGGCCGAGCTCCCACGGAAGACCGGAGTGCTTGATCGAGGTCAGGGGAGAGGCTCCCGTGCCGCCGTCGTGGCCGGAGATGAGGACAAGGTCGGACTTCGCCTTGGCGACCCCCGCCGCGACCGTCCCTACCCCTACCTCGGAGACGAGCTTGACCGAGACCTTCGCCTCCGGGTTCGCCGACTTGAGGTCGTAGATGAGCTGGGCGAGGTCTTCGATCGAGTAAATGTCGTGGTGCGGCGGCGGGGAAATGAGGGTCACCCCCGGCGTTGTGTGCCGGACCCGGGCGATATCGGCGCTCACCTTGTGGCCGGGAAGCTGTCCCCCCTCGCCGGGTTTCGCCCCTTGGGCCATCTTGATCTGCAGCTCGTCGGCATTGACGAGGAACTCGATGGTGACCCCGAACCGCCCCGAGGCGACCTGCTTGATCTTCGACCGCAGGATGTCGCCGTTGGGAAGAGGAACGTACCGGGCCGGGTCCTCGCCCCCCTCCCCGGAATTGCTCCGCCCGCCGAGGCGGTTCATCGCGATGGCGATCGTTTCGTGGGCCTCCTTGCTGATCGACCCGTACGACATCGCCGCGGTCACGAAGCGCGGAGTGATTTTTTCGACCGGCTCGACCTCCTCGGCCGGGATCGGCTCTCCTTTCCGGAACCGGAAGAGGGAGCGCAACGTCGCCCGCTGGCTCGACTGGTCGTTGACGATGGCGGAGAACTCCTTGTACACCTTGTAGTCGTCGGTCCGCACCGCCTGCTGGAGCTTGTAGATCGCCTCGGGGGGCCACAGGTGCTTCTCCCCCCCGACCCGGATCTGGTACAGTCCGCCCGGATCGAGGAGACGGTCTACGGGGCCGGTGGGCGGCCATGCGCGGCGGTGCCGCGCGTTCGCCTCCGTGGCGATCTCGTCGAGCCCGATCCCTCCGATCCGGGACGCGGTGCCGCAGAAGTACCTGTCGATGACGGAGCGCCCGAGCCCCACGGCTTCGAAGATCTGGGCGCCGAAGTAGCTCTTGATGGTCGAGATCCCCATCTTGGAGAGGATCTTGAGGAGCCCTTTCTTCACCGCCGTGATGTAGGCGTCGACCGCGTCCCCCGGAAGCATCGGCCTCTCGAGAAGCTCGCTTTCCGCCATGGCCCGGACGGTCGAGAAGGCGACGTAAGGGCAGATCGCGTTCGCCCCGTACCCGACGAGGAGGGCGTAGTGCATGACCTCCCGGGCCTCCCCCGTATCCACGATCATCCCGGCATGCGTCCGCAACCCCCGGCGGATGAGGTGATGGTGGAGCCCGGACGTCGCCAGGAGCGCCGGGATCGGAGCCCGGTCGGCGGATGCGTTCCGGTCCGTGAGAATGAGCAGGGTCGCCCCCTGGGCGATGTGCTTGTCCGCCTGGACGAAGACGGCCGCAAGCGCCCCCTTGAGAGCCGCCCCGTCGCCCCCCGCCGGAAAGAGGATGTCGATCTCCTGGGTCACGACGTCCGGGTGGGACGCCTTCCGGAGGCGGAGCATGTCTTCCGGCGTGAGGATCGGGTGGGGGATCTTGAGCATCCGGTAGTGGGCCGGCGTCTCGTCGAGGAGATTCTTCTCCCGGCCGACGAAAGCCCGCAGCGACATGACGAGCTCCTCCCGGAGCGGGTCGATCGGGGGGTTCGTCACCTGGGCGAAGAGCTGTTTGAAGTAGTTGTAGAGGAGATGGGGCCGGTCGGAGAGGACCGCGAGGGAGGCATCGTCTCCCATCGAGCCGACGGGCTCCTGTCCCTGGGACGCCATCGGGGCGATGATCATCCTCAGGTCCTCCTCCGTATACCCGAAGGCGTGCTGCTGCCGCAGGAGGACCTCCGGGTCCTCGGGCCGGATCTCGGGGGGAGCGAAAAGCCCCCTCATCTCGATCCGGCTGTCCTTGACCCAGTGGCGGTACGGCTTCTGCCGCGAGACCTTCGCCTTGATCTCGTTGTCGGGCACGATCCGCTTTTCCTGGAGGTCGACGAGGAACATCTTCCCGGGCTGGAGGCGCCCCCGCTGGATGATCTCGTCGGGATCGAAGTCCAGGACCCCCGTCTCCGAGGCGAGGACGATGAGGCCGTCCCGGGTCACGGTGTAGCGGGAGGGGCGCAGGCCGTTCCGGTCGAGGGTGCCGCCGATGTAGCGGCCGTCCGTGAAGACGAGGGCGGCCGGGCCGTCCCACGGCTCCATGAGGGCCGAGTGGTACTCGTAGAAGGCCCGCTTGTCCTCGCTCATCTGGTACTTGGGGCCGAAGGCCTCGGGGACCATCATCATGATGGCGTGGGGAAGCGAGCGCCCCGCCATGACGAGAAGCTCGAGGCCGTTGTCGAAGATCGCCGAGTCGCTTCCCGTCTCGATGAGGACCGGCTTGATCTTCTCGAGGTCCGCCCCGAACAACTCCGAGGTCATCTGGGTCTCCCGGGCCCGCATCCGGTTGATGTTGCCCCGCAGCGTGTTGATCTCCCCGTTGTGGGCGAGGAACCGGAAGGGATGCGCGAGGTGCCACGTCGGCAGGGTGTTCGTGCTGTACCGCTGGTGGACGATGGCGAAGGGGCTCGCGAAGAGGTCCACCTCGAGGTCCGGGTAGAAAAGGGGGAGCTGGGATCCCGTGAGGAGCCCTTTGTAGACGAGGGTCCGGGAGGAGAGGCTCGAGATGTAAAACTGGCTGTAGTCGGCGTCGTCGAACCCGCCGATCGCCTTCTCGGCCAGCCGGCGGATGACGTAGAGCTTCCGCTCGAAAGCGTCGGACCCGGCGGCCCCCCGGTCGAGGAAGCACTGGACGATCCCCGGTTTCGTGGACCGGGAGAGCTCCCCGAGGAGCCGGTCGTTGTGGGGGACTTTCCGCCAGCCGAGGACGGAGTGCCCCTCCTCGCGGGCGATCCGCTCGAAGGTCTCGACGCACCGCTCGGCGAGTTTCGGGTCGGAGGGGAGGAAAACCATGCCGACCGCGTAGTCCCCCCGCGGGGGGAGGGTGAAGGGAAGGCCGGCGAGGCGGAAGAAGATGTCGGGGATCCGGACGAGGATCCCGGCGCCGTCGCCGGTGGACTTGTCCCCCCCGATAGCGCCTCGATGCTCGAGGTTGACGAGGATCCGGATCCCTTTTTCGACGATGGAATGGCTCGGTTCCGCCGAGAGGGTGGCGACGAACCCCACCCCGCAGGCATCATGCTCGTACGCGGGATCGTATAAGCCGCGGCGTTCAGGGACGCCGGCGGCGTTGAAACGGAGAAAGCTGCTATCGTTCTTCATGCAGGTATTGTCCTCGAGGGATGCTATCGGAAGCTCCTCTCATTATGCCATTACCATCCCTTCTCAGTATAGACATACATGTATAGATAATTTTGCGGACCAAAGAAAGAAGAATGCAGAAGCACGGGCATGGGGAAACACTCCGCTTATCGCCGCTTCCTGTGACGGTACAATTTCACCGCCCCGATCACAAGGCCTCCGATTCTCCGTCGCGATGGTATAGTATTGGCATTTCCGCGGAAGTCTTTGCCGCGCCCCATGCGGTTGCTTGGAGGCAACCATGGAATACCCTCGCGTAACCAGGGAAGATATCGCAACCCTGAAGCAGGCGATCGGAGAAGACCACGTCTCTACGGGGGAGTCCAACCTCGACCTCCACTCCAGGGACGAGTCCTACCACGAGCCCCACCGGCCCGATGTGGTGGTTTGGCCCCAGAAGACCGCGGACGTCGTAGCCGCCGTGAAACTCGCCGCCAGGGAAGGGTATGCGGTCACCCCCTGGTGTGCGGGCACGAGCCTCGAGGGCAACCCGATCCCGATAAAAGGCGGCATCTGCCTCGACTTCACGGAGATGAAGCGGATCCTCGAGATCCGGGAAAAGGATCTCCAGGTCGACGTGGAGGTGGGGATCCCCTACCGGGAGCTCAACCATCAGCTTCGTCACCATGGCCTCTTCTTTCCTCCGGACCCTGGAGCCCACGCATGCCTCGGTGGGATGATCGGCAACAATGCCTCCGGAGTACGCACCGTGGCGTACGGAGCCACCCGGGACTGCATCCTCGCCTTGGAGGTGGTAATGGCCGACGGCGAGGTGGTCCGCTTGGGGAGCCGGGCCATCAAAAGCTCTTCCGGCTACGACTTGCTGCGCCTCATGGTGGGAAGTGAAGGAACGCTGGGAATCGTCACCGGCGCAACGCTCAGGCTTCGGGGCCTCCCGCCCGAGTACCTGACGGTCGTCGCCACCTTCCCGACGATCCACGACGCCTGCGGGGCCGTGGGCGACACGATCCGCTACGGCCTCAACCCTGCGGCGCTGGAGCTCATGGACGCAGCCGTCGTCGCCGAAATCAACCGTGACCAGAAGATGAGCCTCGACGAAAAGCCGATGCTGTTTCTGGAGTTCCACAACGTGAACGAGTCGGCCCTGGAGAGCCAGTTCGGGATGGTGGAAGGGGTGCTGCAGGAATACCGCGCGCTCAAAATCGAACGCGGGATCGGCGCCGATGAGCGGGTCCGCCTGTGGGAGGTGCGCCACGGGGCTCTGGATTCGATCAAGCGGAACCACCCCGGCCAGTCGGTGCTGCTGGTCGATACCTGTGTGCCCATCAGCCGTTACTCCGAGATGGTGGACAAGGCAAAGGAGGTTGTGGAGCGGGAGGGCGTTGTCGGGTTCTTCTGGGGCCACGCCGGCGACGGGAATCTTCACTTGGGACTTATGTTCCCCCCGGCGGACGCGGCCGCCAGGGAGGCTGTCCAGAGAGTCAACCGGGCCGTGGTGGAGCACAGCATTGCAGTGGGCGGGAGCTGCTCCGGCGAACACGGGGTGGGGATAGGAAAGCTCTCTTTCATGACGGCCGAGCACGGCAAGTCCCTGGAGTACATGCGGCGCATCAAGGCGGCCCTGGACCCGAAGGGGATCCTGAACCCCGGGAAGATGCTGCCCGGATAAGATTTCCCTCCCGCTTACCCCGATCGATATTGATTTATAAAGAGTCCTCATCGAAGTTGATTCCGCAACGAGGGCAACGAAGGAGTGTTTCCTCTGCAAATACGAATTTCAGTCCCAGGATCTTATTGCACTTGGGACACTTGATTCCGATGTACACGAAGACGGCTCCGACCGTGAATACCGTAACCGTGCCGATGGAGAATGCGTTGTACAGCGACGGCGGCAGATAGTCGACCGAGTACGCTACGATCGCCATTGCGAGAAAACTGATTCCCACGACCATCAAGGAAATCTTCTTTCTTTGATTTAATAGATCTCTTGGTTTCATTGTCGGTTTTTCCATGCAGGCATGGAGGTTGGTTGGGAACGGCCCCGGGCGGTCCCTGCGAGGCCGCTCAGTGCGAGAGGATCTTCGAGAGGAAGGTCTGCGCGCGCTCCGAGCGGGGCGTTCCGAAGAACTCCTTCTTCGTGGCGTCCTCGACGATCCGCCCCTGGTCCATGAAGATCACCCGGTGGGCCACGTTTTTGGCGAATCCCATCTCATGCGTCACGACCATCATCGTCATCCCGTCCCGGGCCAGGTCCTGCATGACCGCGAGCACCTCCCCGATCATCTCGGGGTCGAGGGCCGAGGTCGGCTCGTCGAAGAGCATGCAGATCGGGTCCATCGCGAGCGCCCGGGCGATCGCAACCCGCTGCTGCTGCCCCCCGGAGAGCTGGCCGGGAAACTTGTCCGCGAAGTCCTTGAGCCCCACCCGGTCGAGGAGGGTGTGCCCCTTGTCCTGCGCCGCGTCCCGGCTGCGGCCGAGGACCTTTTCCTGGGCGATCGTCAGGTTCTCCACGACCGTCATGTGGGGAAACAGCTCGAAGTGCTGGAACACCATCCCCACGTGCGAGCGGAGCTTGGGCAGGTTCGTCCCTGCGGTTCCCACCGAGACGCCGTTCACCAGGACATCCCCCTTCTGGAACGGCTCCAGACCGTTGACGCACTTGATCAGGGTCGATTTTCCCGAGCCGGAGGGGCCGCAGACCACGACCACTTCTCCCTTGTCGACCGCGGAGGAGCAGTCGGCGAGAACCTGGAACGAGCCGTACCACTTGCAGACGCCCCGAATCTCGATCATGGCCATGGGTCTTCTCCCGGTTTCCGTCAGCGGAGGACGGCGATTCGTTTATGGAGCCGCTTCACGAACGTGGACAGGGTGAAGCAGAGGGCGAAGTAGATGACCGCCGAGAACAGGTACATCTCGACGGGACGGTTGTAGTTTTTCCCCGCGATATCGGCGGCCTTAAGCAGGTCCTTGGCGCCGATGGCGTAGACGAGCGAGGTGTCCTGGAAGAGAATGATGGTCTGGGTAAGCAGCACGGGGATCATGTTGCGGAACGCCTGGGGGAGCACCACGAGCCGCATCGTCTGCCCGTAGGTCATCCCGAGGGCGTACCCCGCCATCGCCTGGCCCTTGGACACGCTCTGGATTCCGGCGCGCATGATCTCGCTGTAGTAGGCGGCCTCGAAGGCGGTAAACGTGATGATCGCCGAGTACTCGGCGCCGACGGGCTTCCCGATGATCAGGGGGATCACGAGGAAGAACCAGAGGATCACCATGACGAGGGGGATGGAGCGCATCAGGTCCACGTACAGCGTAGCTCCCGCGTACAGGGGCTTCAGGCTGGACAGCCGCGCCAGGGCGAGCAGGGTGCCGATGACGATTCCGCCGCTCATCGCGATCAGGGTGAGAGTGAAGCTGAACTTGAGGCCGGTCCAGATGAAGGGGAGGCTCGGCTTGAGGACGGTGTAGTCGAATTGGCCCATCGTCTCGCCTTTTCGCCTCCTACTTCGCCGTGGTGATGTAGCCCGGCACCTGCGTCCGTTTCTCGATCCAGGACATCACGCGGTTGGCGGCGAACGCGCAGACGAAGTAGAGCACGGTGACGGCCAGGTAGGTCTCGATCCCCTGCTCCGAGTCCTCCTGCATCTGGCGGGCCTGGAAGGTGAGCTCCAGCACGCCGATGGCGAAGGCTACCGAGGAGTTCTTGAAGACGTTCATGAACTCCGAGGTGAGCGGCGGGAGGATGATCCGGCACGCCATCGGCAGGAGGACGTGCCGGTAGGTCTGCGGGAGCGTGAAGCCCAGGGCGAGCCCGGCGAGTCGCTGTCCCCGGGGAAGGCTTAAGATCCCCGCGCGCACCTGCTCGGCGATGCGCGCAGAGGTGAAAAGGCCCAGGCAGACCGTGGCGGTGACGAACTCCTTGGCCGGCATCTCCTGCTTGACCCAGAGGGAGAGATTCTCCGGGAGCAGCTCCGGCACCACGAAGAACCAGAGGAAGAACTGCACCAGCAGGGGGATGTTGCGGAACAACTCCACCCAGGCATTCCCCAGGCGGGCCGCCCACCGGTGCGGCGTCGTGCGGACGGTGCCGATCAGGCCGCCCAGGACGAGGGCGATGATCCACGAGCAGAGGGAGACGGCCACGGTCCAGCCGAAGCCGGTGATGAGCCAGGAGAGGTAGGTCTCCTCGCCCCCCTTGATCTTGTCGAAGTAGATCCCCCAGTGCCAGTGGTAGCCCATCCCCCGCCCCGCGAGCCGGTTCATGAAAAGGAAGGGGCGAAGGGATTCCGGTCCCCTCCGCCCTTTCCCGTTCCGTTCCCCCTACTTCTTGTTGTAAGCCTCGGCCGGCGCGTCGCTCGGGTTCTTGATGAGCTCCTTGAGCTTGTCGCTCATCGGGAAGTTCATGCTCACGTTCTTCGGCGGGATCGGCGACATGAACCACTTCGCGTAGAGCTTATCGACCTCGCCGCTCTTCATGAGCCCCTTCACCGTGTCGTCGGCCAGCTTCTTGAACGCCGGGTCGTCCCTGCGGATCATGACGGCGATCGGCTCCACGTTCAGCACTTCGCCCACGATCGCGTAGTCCTGGGGGTTCTTGGAGGTGGCGATGAGGCCGGCGAGGAGGTTATCGTCCATCACGAAGGCCACGGCGCGGTCGGTCTCCAGGAGAAGGAAGGAGTCCGCATGGTCCTTCCCGTACACCTCTTTGAAATCGATCCCTTTCGCCTTCTCGTGGGCCCGCATGAGCTGGACCGACGTGGTGCCCGACGTCGTGGCCACCTGCTTCCCGTTGAGCTGGGAGAGGCTGGTGATCCCCGATTTCTTCTTGATTGCCATGCGCACGTTGGTCACGAACGTGGTCACGACGAAGGCCACCTGTTTCTGACGGGCCTCGTTGTTGGTCGTCGATCCGCACTCCAGGTCGACCGTACCGTTGGTGACCAGGGGGATCCGGTTCTGGGAGGTCACCGGCTGGTGCTGGACCTTGAGATTGGGCAGCTGGACCTCCTTCTTCACCGCTTCCACGATCTTGTTGCAGATTTCGATGTGGTACCCGATCGGTTGCTGCTTGTCGTCGAGGTAGGACAGGGGGTACGAGGATTCGCGGATCCCCATCGTGATGGTTCCGGTTTCCTTCACCTTCTTAAGGGTTCCCGTGAGCTCCGCGGCGAAGGCGGGGGTTGCCGCCAGCCATCCGGCGAACAGTAGAAGCGACAGACGCGACCAGGGGTTCATGCTTGTCTCCTCTCCCACGATTGTTGATAAGACGGACGCGGTGACCAGTATACACAACGACGGGGGGGGATTGCATCAGGTACGCACGGGAGAGAGGGGGCCGACCCGGCAACGGCCCACTAAGGGTTGCCGTCGTCCAGCACCGCGCGCACCTTCCGCGCGAGGGCGTCGGGCGCGAACGGCTTTTCGATGAAGGCGGTGCCGGGATCCAGGACGCCGTGGTGCACGATGGCGTTGTCCGTGTAGCCCGACATGTACAGCACCTTTATTCCCGGCCGGGAAGATACGATCCTTCGCGAAAGCTCCACGCCGCTCATCCCGGGCATCACCACGTCGCACAACAGGAGGTGGATCTTCCCTTCGTGCCGCCCGGAAGCCAGCAGCGCCTCCTCCCCGTTCCCGGCGGAAAGGACCGTATAGCCGTTCCTCTCCAGAACTTCCCGAACCAGCGGCCGGACGGCCTCCTCGTCTTCCGCCAGGAGGATGGTTTCCGAGCCCTGGAGGCGGTCCGGGGAGGCGGCAACCGGCGCCGGCGTTTCCGCCTTCTCCTCCACGCGCGGGAGATAGATCTTGAACGTCGTCCCCCGGCCGGACTCGCTGTAGACCCAGATATAGCCGCCGCTTTGTTTGACGATTCCATAAACGGTCGACAGGCCGAGCCCCGTTCCTTTCCCGGTCTCCTTGGTGGTGAAAAAGGGCTCGAAGATGCGGGACCTCGTTTCCGCGTCCATGCCGATGCCGGTGTCGCTCAACGCAATCATTACGTAGGCCCCGGGGTGTATGGCGACGTGCCCCCGGGCGTAGGCTTCGTCGAGATCGGCGTTGGCCGTCTCGATGGTCAGCTTTCCTCCTTCCGGCATGGCGTCCCTCGCATTCACGGCCAGGTTTACGATCACCTGTTCGATCTGTCCCGGGTCCGCCTTCACCCTCCAAAGTCCGGGATCGAGAGCCGTGAAGAAGTCGATATCCTCGCCGATGAGGCGCCGGAGCAGGTGGTCCATGTCCGCGACGACGGCATTCAGGTCGATGACCCTGGGTTGAAGAATCTGGCGGCGGCTGAAGGCCAGGAGCTGCCGCGTCAGCGCCGCGGCCCGCCCGGAGACGCTCTGGATCTCCTGGATGTAGCGGCGGTTCGGGTCGTCGCCGGCAATGCGGTTCAGAACCAGCTCGCTGTAGCCCCCGATCGCGGTGAGGAGGTTGTTGAAGTCGTGAGCGATCCCGCCGGCGAGATTTCCGACCGCCTCCATCTTCTGCGATTGACGGAGCTGCGCCTCCATTTTCCGGGCGTCGGTGACGTCCCGCTTGACCGCCACGAAGTTCATCAGCTCGCCGGAGGCGTCCCGCACCGGGGAGAGGATCGCCTCTTCCTCGTACAGGGTTCCGTCCTTCCGCTTGTTGATCAAAGTGCCCTTCCAGACGTCGCCCCGCTGGATGGTGGACCACAGTTCCCGGTAGAACTCCTCTTCGTGCTTCCCGCTCTTGAGGAGGCGGGGATTCTTTCCGATGACTTCCTCGCGGCCGTATCCCGTGATCCGCTCGAATGCGGGATTGGCATATTGGATCGTTCCCTCGAGGTCGGTGATGACAATCGCCTCGGCGGATTGATCGACCGCAGTGGCCAGGCGGAGGAGCGCTTCCTCGGTCTGCTTCCGACGTTCCTCGGCCCGGTCCATGGCCCGGCCGACCGCAATCGCCACCCTCGAAACGACGATCCCCGCGGCCGCCGCGAACGCCATCGCCGCGATCGCCGCCGCCAGCGCATTGTTCCTGGCGAAGAACTCGGGAAAGATTTCGTGCAGGACGTCCAGCGCAACCACCAGAAGGACGGTCAGCGGCAGGAACGTCCGAAGCAGCCTGGCGCGGGCGGAGGGACCCGTCAACGATCTCAGGGGGATGCATTCCGGTCCGGCGGCGGCCACCAGTCCGATCCCCAGCGATAGAAAGGCAACCGACGTAAGAAGCGCGACCGGGATGATTCCGCCGCCGTAGAGCAGCGGTGTTCCGTACAGGTATCCGAGGATGAACGTCAGGCCGGCCGCTGCGACCAGGCTCCCCAGGCTGCCTGCAAGGTCCCCCAAAAGCTTGCCGCGGTCTCTCCTTCCGTCCCGAAGGAGGAGCAGACAGATGCCGAACCCGGCCAGGAAGAACATCGCGCCCGTTGCCGGGGACATGCGTCCCGTGGGAACCCCGCCGAGCATCCTTGGGGCCGGGGAAAGGAGGGATTCGAGGGGAAGCTCTACTCCGTTCCACAGCACACTATACGTGATCAGCCCATAAGCGGAGACCAGAGCGGAAATCCCTACCGCGAGCATCCGGCTGCCGCCGCGCCAGAGCTTGCGGGAACGGGCGGACAGGATCGCGCCGAGCAACAGAAAGGCGACGGCGGTGCTGGGGGCCATGGGAATGTACTGCGGGCGAAGGCTGGCCAAAAGAGAGAATCCGGTAGTCCAGCCCAGCAAGGCCAGGACGGCGAGAAGCGAAGCTCCCGCGCCGCACAAAAACGTTACGCGGCGGAAGGGGCCGGAAGAAGGAAGATCCGGGGGGAAGGAACTCATGGACATACCACCTCCCTGAGAAGGGCCCCACCCCCAAAGTAAATTATATATCTGAACGAATTTTAAAAAGTTGTATTTCGCGGTTTTTATGCCGGTTCCGGCACCTATCCCTGACAGGGATTCATCTTAATAAAAACGGCAAGCCAGCGGTTGGCATGGCGGAAACCGGCTTGGGCCAAAGGGAAAGGGGGGCGGAACATGGGCAGCGGGATCGACCGCAGTTTCGACTTCCTGCCGGTGAACGAGCGGGAGGGAAAGCCCCGAAAGCGCGGAATCACGGAGATGCGGGGGCCCTATTACGCGCCGGTGGGGAAACGGTATCTGCTCGACATTCTGGAAACCGTGGGCGCATACGTCGATATCTTCAAATTCAGCGGGGGCTCCTTCAGCCTCATGCCGAAAAAAGCCGTACAGGAATTGATCGACACCTGCCACGATCATGACGTTCTGGTATCCACGGGGGGGTTCATCGAGCGGGTCCTCACCCACGGGGCAGGGACGGTGGACCGCTACCTGGAAGAATGCAGGGGATTGAAGTTTGACATCGTGGAGATCTCGAGCGGGTTCATCACCGTCCCGCTGGACGACCTGGTGAGCCTGGTGAGGAAGGTTTCCGACCTCGGCATGAAGCCGAAGCCGGAGGTGGGGATCCAGTTCGGCGCGGGAGGCGCGAGCTCCGTGGAGGAGCTGGAGGCCGAGGGGACCTCGGACCCGTCCCAGGCCATCCGGGCGGCGAAGGGCTACCTGGACGCCGGCGCGCACCTCATCATGATCGAGTCCGAGGGGATCACCGAAAACGTGAGAACGTGGCGCACCGATGTGGTCGCCAAGATCGTCAACGAGCTCGGACTGGACAAGGTGATGTTCGAGGCGGCGGACCCGGAGGTGTTCTCCTGGTACATCAAGAACTTCGGGCCGGAGGTCAACCTGTTCGTCGACCATTCCCAGGTGGTCCAGCTGGAGTGCCTGCGTTCCGGAATCTGGGGGACGAAGAGCACGTGGGGCCGCGTGGTCACCTATAAGGAAAAGGGCCGCAGGGCAGCGCCGGCCAAGCCGAAGCTGGTCGAGCCGGCCGGGAAGGGCAGGAGGTGAGGAGATGGCGCGCACCTCTTCGATTGCGGCCTTGGGGGAGGAGCGCTACCAGACCCGCTCCGAACAGCTGGCCTCCTTTGTCGAACACGCCGCCTGGGAGGATGTTTCCCCGGCGGCGCGGGAGGCGCTCAAAATCCGGGTGCTCGATTCGTTGGGATGCGCCTTCGGCGCGTTGAGCGGCCCCCCTGTCCGGCTGATCCGGGAGAACCTCGAGGAGTTCGGCGGGAACCCCCTGTGCACCCTGATCGGGGGAGGGTACGCCGCCCCCGATCAGGCGGCGTTCTACAACGGCGCGCTGATCCGCTACCTGGACTTCAATGACAGCTACCTGGCCAAGGGCGAGACGTGCCACCCCAGCGACAACATCGGGGCGGTCCTGGCGGCCTCCGAGTACTCTCTGGCGTCGGGGCGGCAGTTCCTGACCGCGCTGGCGGTCGCCTACCAGGTGCAATGCCGCTTGAGCGACGTCGCCCCGGTGCGGGCGCGGGGTTTCGACCACACCACGCAGGGGGCGTTCGCCGCCGCCGCCGGCGCGGCGAAGGCGCTGGAGCTCACCACCCCGCAGATCGCCAACGCCCTCGGGATCTCCGGGACCGCCAACAACGCCCTCCGCGTCACCCGCACGGGGGAGCTGTCCCACTGGAAGGGGCTCGCCTACCCGAACACGGCGTTCGACGCCCTGCGGGCGGCGTTCCTGGCGATGCGGGGCATCACGGGCCCACGGGAGGTTTTCGAGGGGAACAAGGGGTGGTGCCAGACGATCTCCGGTGACTTCGAAATCGACTGGCTGAGGGAAAACCTGGGACGGGTCGCGCGCACGATCCTGAAAAAGTACAACGCCGAGATCCACTCCCAGTCGGCCCTCGAAGGGATGATCGAGCTGATGCGGGAGGCCGGGTTTCCGGGCAGGGAGATCGACCGGATCCGGATCGACATCTTCGACGTGGCGCACCTGATCATCGGCGGCGGTGCGGAGGGGGACAAAACCGTCGTCCGCACCAAGGAAGAAGCCGATCACAGCCTGCAATATATGATTTCCGCCGCCGCGCTCGACGGGCAGGTGATGCCCGAACAGTACGAGCCGGAGCGGATCGCAAGGGACGACATCCAGTCGCTGCTGCGCCGCGTCTCGGTCGTTCCGGATTCCGGCTTCTCCCGTCGGTTCCCGGACGAGCACGCCTGCCGGCTCACCGTCACCTTGAAGGACGGCCGGACCTTCACCAGGGAGAAGTCCGACTACGAAGGGTTCCACACCCGCCCGGTATCGTGGGCAAAGGTGGAGGAGAAGTTCCACCGCTTGGCGGAGGGCGCCGTCGACGTGTTCCGCCGCGAGGAGATCGCGTCCGCGGTCCGGCAACTGGACGGTATTTCCATAAAGAGCCTGATGGAGCTGCTGGCTTGACGATTGGCATCGCGCCTGCGGCGTGCGCCTTCCGTGCGGCGGGGCTCTCTTCCTCCCGTTGATTTTCTCGCTTGACGCCGGGGACGGCGGTTGATATATACAGACCGGTCGGTATATTGTTTCCTCGCGGGGATTCATGAGAAAGAATGGCAACCTGACCCGGCAGAACGTCATCGACAAGTCCCTTCAGATTTTTTCGGTGAAGGGATACTACAACGCGTCCATCAACGACATCCTGGATGCCACCGGGCTCACCAAAGGAGGATTCTACGGGCATTTTGCCAGCAAGGAGGATCTCTGGATCGCCGCCTACGGGAAGGCGGTGGAGATCTGGAAAGGGATCGTCTTCAAGGGGGTCCGGGAGATCGTCGATCCGATCGAGCGAATCGCAAGAACGGTAGAGAACGACCTGAAAGACTATATCGGTTCGGAGGTGTTTGCCGGCGGGTGCTTCTTCTTCAACAACCTGGTGGAACTTTCCGGGCAGTCCCCGATGTTGAGCCGCAGGGTCCTGCGCGGCTTCGAGGATTTTTCGCGGCTGCTGGCCTCCTGGCTTTCGGAGGCGGATCGGAAGGGGATGCTGCGGCCCGGCCTGGACCTCGAGGGGATTGCCGATTTCGTCGTGATCTCGATCAACGGCGCCGCCGCCCTGTATTCAGCGAACCGCGATCCGCGGACCCTGCGGGGAACCATTCAACAGTTGAGGTTGTACCTGAACCACCTGAAAGCGTGATTTTCCCCGGGCCTGCAGGTCACGGGCAAGCGATACGACCTTGAGGAGGAGAGCCGCGATGCCGTCTCTGTTCGATCATGCCGCGATCGGTCGCCTGGAGCTGAAAAACCGGTTCGTCCGGTCCGCCACGTGGGAAGGGATGTGTGACGGGAAGGGGACTCCCACGGAACGGTTGATTTCCCTCTACGAAGTCCTGGCGGACGGCGGAGCGGGTCTCATCGTCACGGGATATGCCTTCGTACACGAAGGCGGAAAACAGTTGCCGGCTACGCTCGGAATGCATTCCGATTCCCTGGTCGCCCCGTGGAAGGAGTTGACCCGCCGCGTTCACGCCAAGGGGGGAAAGATCGTCGTTCAGCTCTTCCACGCGGGGGGGCAGGCGAACCGGAAGTCGTCCGGCCTTTCGCCGATCGCCCCTACCGCGTTGTCCATGCCTCACTTTCCCGAGGTGCCGGTGGAGATGACGCCGGAGGACATCCGGTACGTGGTCGCCGCTTTCGCCAGGGCGGCCGGTCGCGCAAGGGACGCCGGTTTCGACGGAGTCCAGTTGCACGGCGCCCATGGGTATCTCATCTCCCAGTTTCTCTCGCCGCTCACCAATCTGCGAAACGATGGATACGGCGGGGCGATCGGGAACCGGTCGAGATTCCTGGTAGAAGTGACGCATGCGGTAAGAAACGCCGTGGGTAACGAATACCCGGTCTGGGTGAAGCTGAACGGCGACGATTTCCTTCCCGGGGGCTTCTCCCCGGAGGATGCCGCGGCGGTGGCGGAGACGCTGGAACGGGAAGGGATCGACGCGATCGAAATATCCGGCGGGACGCCCTCCTCCGGGGAGAAGACGCCGGCGCGCACCAAGATCGATTCCCCGGAAAAAGAGGCGTACCACCGGGAGCCGGCGCGCACCATCAAGCGGCGGGTTGGCATCCCTGTCGGTACGGTCGGCGGCCTCCGCACTCCGTCCGTCATGGAGGAGATGTTCCGCGCGGGCGACGCCGATTTCTTTTCCATGTCGCGTCCCCTGATCCGGGAGCCGGATCTCGTGAGACGATGGGCATCGGGCGATCCGTCCAGGGCGACCTGCATCTCTTGCAACGGCTGCTTTTCCGCCGGGCTGAAGGAGGGCGGGATCCGCTGCGTCGTCCGGCGGAATCGGGACGGCTGACCTTCCAGGCGGATCCCGTCGCGGCATCAGCGCCGGGGTGAGCCGGGAAGGAGAAGGCGGGAGGCGAGGTGCCGCCTTTTGGCGAACCAGCGGTAGAAGACGCGGGAAAGAGCGCCTGCTCCCGGCAGGCGGAAGAGAGAAGCGAGCCAGCGATAGCCGCGGAGCTGTCGGAAAATCCCAGGGACGGCCCGTTCGCCGGCGAGCACCGTTCCGTCGGGGAGAACCAGGTGCATCGCCTGGAGGCAGCCGGTTTTGTCGATGAGGGGGAAACGCCCCGGCAGTTCGTCCGAGTGGCAGGAAAGGAACTCGGTCGCGTCGGAGTCTGAACGGGCCCGGATCCACTCGACCGTCTTTACGCAGACCGGGCACTCGCCGTCGTAGATCAGGACCGTTTTCCCCGCCGTCCGGAGAATCCCTCTCAAGCTCTCTTCCCCCGGGGGATCCGTGCCGATCCCCACATGGGATGATAACAACTGCCCGGAAGCTTTTCCCATGGGCCGCATCCGGCGGAATTTCGCCGCATCCTATAGAAAAACGACGGAGGGGCTGACATGGGACGGTTCCTGCTGATGGTATCGGCATTTCTGGCCGTGGTGATGGCGGGTGTTTCCGTGGACGCGGAGCTCCCCCAGGAATACGGCAAAGCGGTGGCCGCCGCCGACTGGTCCAGGATGGAAACGGTGACCGTAACCCTTTCCGAGTATGCCTTCTCGCCCTCGTCTCTCGTGTTCAAGGAGGGCATTCCGACGAAACTGGTCATCCGGAATGCGGGAAAGGAGCACCACTACTTCGTTTCCGAGTCGTTTTTCAAAAACGTCGCCACCCGGAAAGTCCAGTCCTCCGATGGAGAAGTCAAGGCCCCCTATTTCACCGCCGTCGAGGTGTATGCGGGGAAAACCATGGAATGGTTCCTGGTCCCCATGAAGAAGGGGACGTTCGACCTGCTCTGCACCGTCAAGGGGCACGCGGAGCACGGAATGAAGGGGACGATCGAGATCCGGTGAGCCCGAGGGGATCTTTCCCGGAAAAGGGGAATTTGCCTAGCAGATCCGGGGCAGCTGGTCCCCCACGGGGTAGTCCACCGCGCGCATCCCGCCGACGGCGGTCTTCATGAGGACGCCCGGCGGCCCGTCCGAGACGTCGCCGATTACCGTGGCGTTCCGCCCGTATCTCGTTTCCCGGATGGCTTCGACGATCGCCTCTGCGGCCTGTCCGTCGACAATCAGGAGCGCTTTCCCCTCGTTCGCAAGGTAGAGGGGGTCGAATCCAAGGATCTCGCAGATGCCCCGCACGCTTTCCGCCACGGGCAGCCGCTTCTCGTCGAGGACGATCCGGGCCCGCGAGGATTCGGCCATCTCGTTCAGGGAGACGCCCACCCCGCCGCGGGTGGGGTCCCGCATGAAACGAACCTTCCCCCCGAAGGCGTCCAGAACGCCGATCAGCATCGAGGAGAGGGGCGCCACATCCGATGGGATCTCCGCCGACAGCTCCAGCCGGTTCCTGGCGATCAGCACCGCCGCCTGGTGATCTCCCATCGTGCCGGTGAGGATCACCCGGTCCCCCGGGCGGACGTTTTCCGGGGCGGGACGCCAGCCGTCGCGCAGGATCCCCACCCCCGCCGTGGTGATGAAGATCCCGTCGGCGTTCCCTTTTTCCACGACCTTGGTGTCCCCGCAGGCGACCATCACGTTTCCTTCCGCCGCCGCGGCCTTCATGGAGTCGAGGATCGTCTCCAGCGTTTTGACCGGGAAGCCCTCTTCGAGGATGAGGGAGCACGAGATCGCGACGGGACGGGCGCCGCAGACGGAGAGGTCGTTCAGCGTCCCGCAGACCGCCAGCTTTCCGATGTCCCCGCCGGGGAAGATCGCGGGCGTGACCACGTACCCGTCGGTGGTGAAGGCGATCTCGCCGTCGAGCCGTCCCAGGAGCCCGGAGTCGAACAGCGGAGCAAGGACCGGGTTCTCGAAGCGCTTCGCGATGATCTTCCGGATAAGGTCCCGGGTTCGCTTTCCGCCTTCCCCGTGGGAGAGGAGGATCTTGTCGCCCGGCATCTACTGCACTCCGTACTTGAAAAAGGCCGCGCAGGTCCCTTCGCTCGACACCATGCAGGGGCCGTACGGCTCCTCCGGGGTGCACGCCTTCCCGAAGAGCGGGCACAGGGGAGGGGTGATCTTCCCTTTCAGCACGTCGCCGCACCGGCAGGCCGTCTTTTCCTCCGCAAAAGGGACCTCCATGCCGAACTTCTTCTCCGCGTCGAAAGCCGCGTGGCTTTCCGCGATCCGAAGTCCCGTACCGGGAAGGACGCCGATCCCTCTCCATGCGATGTCGCCCGGCCGAAAGACCCTGCCGATGACTTCGAGTGCCTTCCGGTTTCCGGCCGGCGTCGCCACGCGGGCATACTCGTTCTCGACGATCGCCACCCCCCGCTTCTTCTGCCGGAGCAGCAGGTAGATCCCGTAGAGAATATCGAGCGGCTCGAATCCCGCCACCACGCAGGGGACCCCGTATTTTTTCGCGACGGGGAGGTAGGCGTCGGATCCGATGATCGTGCTTACGTGTGCGGGGCAGAGGAACCCCTCGATCCGCACTTCCGGATCGGAGGCCAGGACCTCCATTGCCAGGGGGATGGTCCGGACCGAGGAGAGAACGGAGAAGTTGGCGATCTTCCGCTCGCCCGCCGAAAGGATCGCGCCGGCGATCGAGGGGGCGGTCGTCTCGAACCCCACGCCGAGGAAAACGACTTCCTTTCCCGGATGGTTCGCGGCGATCTCCACCGCATCGAGAGGGGAGTAGAGCACTCGTACGTCGATCCCCCTCCCCCGCTCTTTTTCAAGAGAGGAATGCTTGCCGGGGACCCTCAGCATGTCGCCGAACGTGGCGATGATCGTTTCCGGCCGTTTCCCCAAGCCGATGGCGGCGTCGATGTAGCCGTCCGGCGTGACGCAGACGGGGCACCCGGGGCCCGAGATCAGCGTGACGATGCCGGAAAGCAGGGACCGTATCCCCGCCCGCGCGATGCTGACGGTGTGGGTCCCGCAGACCTCCATCAGCCGCATGGGCGGGCGGCCTTCCCAGGTCGTCCGGATCTTCTCGATGACGCCGCCGGCAAGCCCGGGGTCGCGGAACTCGTCAATGTATTTCAGTTGCATCCGATATCTCCCGGAACAGCGCGAGCGTCTTCTCCGCCTCCTCGGGGGAGAGCTTCTCGATGGCGAAGCCGGCGTGAAGGATGACCCAATCCCCCGGCTTCACCCGGTCAAGGAGCATGACGGAGATCTCCCTCCGTGCTTCTCCCACCTCCACGGTCGCAGACGCTCCGTTCACTTCCATTACCTTGGCGGGTACTCCCAGGCACATCGTCCTATCCTCCTGCAATCTTCTGTGCGGCGTAATACGCCTGCCCCAGCGAGATTCCCCCGTCGTTTGCCGGGACCTCCCGGTGAATCAGGACCTTTAGTTTTTTCTCCCGGAAGCCGGAAAGGAGCTTCCTCAACAGGTAGACGTTCTGGAAGACGCCCCCGGAAAGCAGCACATGCCCGGCCCCCGTTCCTTCCGCGAGCCTTGCCGAAACGTCGAGGACGATCTCCGCTATCGTGTCGTGAAACTTCCGCGCGATGACCGGGGCGGCGATCCCTGCCCTTGCGTCGGAGACGATCCCGGCGATCACGCCCTTCCAGTCTATCCCAAGGCCTCCCTCGCCGCCGCGGATCCTGAAATTATACACCCCCAGGTCCTTCCCCCGCCGGAGGCAGCCCTCCAGGAGCATGGCGGCCTGCCCCTCGTAGCTGGCCCTCCGGCAGACGCCGGAAAGCGCGGAGGCGGCGTCGAAGAGGCGCCCGCAACTGGACGACGGGACGACGTTCACGTTCTTCGAGATCGCGTCGACGAGAAGGCCGATCCGGGCAGGATCGATTCCGGCGAAAAGAGAGGAGGCGATCTCTCTTGCCTCCGCGGGACCGAATGTCGCGTGGAGGAAGCAGACCGCGGTCCTCCACGGCTCCCGGATGGCGGAGTCGCCCCCCTGCAGCGGGAAGTAATCGAAGGCCGCCGCCCGGCTCATTTCCATGCCGTCGATGGCGAAGAACTCTCCGCCCCAGATCGCGCCGTCTTCCCCGTAGCCTGTGCCATCGAAGGAGACGCCGACGGCCCTTCCGTCAAACCCCGACTCCGCCAGGAGCGCGTAGAGGTGCGCCTTGTGGTGCTGGAGGGAGAGGACCCGGCCGGCGTGCACGGTTTCGGCAAAGGAGGTCGTAAAATAGGCGGGGTGCAGGTCCCGGCAGACCGCCGCAAGCTTCGCATCGAGAAACTCCCGGAAGAACCCGAAGGTCTTTGCGTAAAACTCCCGTACGGAAGGCTGGTCCAGGTCCCCCAGGTGCTGGGAAAGATAGGCGAATTCCTCCTTGAGAATGCAAAAGGTGCTCTTGAGCTCTCCTCCCAGGCCCGCGACGTCCGTGTTCCTGCCGGAAGGTTGAGGGATGTTCCCGGTCCCGGAGTTTTTAGGAACGTCCCTGTTTTTAAGGAGGACGGGCGCGGGGACGAACCCGCGGGCCCGGCGGATCGGGTAGATCTTCCCCCCGATGCGCCGCACCACCGAGTCGTCGCTGCGCTGGACGATCTCCCGGTTGTGCAGGAGAAAGCGGTCGGCGATCCCGGAGAGGCGCGCGAGGGCCTCCTCGTTCCCGGTGGCGATCGGCTCGTCGGTCACGTTTCCGCTGGTCATCACGAGAGGGCGGTTCACCCGCGCAAGGATCAGGCGGTGCAGGGGGGTGTAAGGGAGAAAAAGCCCGATGTTCCGCAAGCCCGGCGCCACCGACGGGGAGAGCGGCGACTTGCTCGACCTCTCCAGCAGGAGGACGGGGGCGGAAGGGGAGGCAAGGATCGCCTCGTCCGCTTTTCCGATGCGCGCATGGGAGCGGGCGGCGGCGAGATCCCCAACCATCACCGCGAACGGCTTCTCCTCTCGGAGCTTCCGCTCCCGAAGCGCGCGGACGGCCTTGTCGTTCGTGGCGTCTGCCGCCAGGTGGAAACCGCCCAGCCCCCGGATGGCGACGATCTCCCCCGCCAGAAGGGCGTCGGCCACGCGGCCGACCGGGTCGTCAGAAGCGGTCTTGTCGCCCTCCCGCTTCCAAACGGAGAGGGCCGGCCCGCAAGCGGGGCAGGCGTTGGGCTCCGCGTGGAACCTGCGGTCCGCGGGATCCTCGTATTCCCGCCGGCATTCCGCGCATAGAGGAAAGGCGGACATGGAGGTGTTCTCCCGGTCGTAGGGGAGCCTGCCGACGATCGTGAACCTCGGGCCGCAGTTCGTGCAGTTGATGAACGGGTAGCCGTGGCGCCGGTCCTTCGGGTCGAAGAGTTCCCGGAGGCAGGCGGGGCACAACGCGATGTCCGGCGGGATCGTGGAGAGGGCGATCCCCGACAGCTCGCTTTTCTCGATGGTGAAGCGGGCAAAGCCTTCGGGCGCCACCTGCTTTTCCGCGATGCGCGCAACCTTTGCGGCGGGAGGGAGCTCCTTCCGGAACCGCTCACGGAACCGCCGGATCGCTTCGGCATCGCCCTCGACATGGACGATCACGCTCCCCGGCGTGTTGGTCACGTACCCGCAGAGGCCGCTTTTGACGGCGATCCGGTAGACGAACGGGCGAAACCCCACGCCCTGCACGATCCCCCGGATCTGAAATCGTACGGCGGTCGGCGGCATCCGGCGAACCGTCACCCTTTGATGCCAACGAACTTTTCGATCTCGGCGCTGACCTTGGCGAGGATCTCCTCGAACTTTTCCGCGAGCGGGTCGGAGAGGCCGATCCGGTACGTCTCGATATCCGCCGGGACGACACCCAGGATCATGATATCGGGGAGGGTCCCCCGCAGCCGCATGAGGTCCAGGGTGTCGGTCAGGTTCAGGTCGTGCAGCGAATACCGTACGTTCTCGTTGCGTTTGAGGTCGTCGGGGAACAGCTTCAGCACCGTACCGGGAGGGAAGGGGGCTGCCACCGTGTCCAGGAGGACCACCTTCTCCTGGTCCTCGATGAGGTTCAGGAGCGCTCCGCCTGCCACGCCGCCGTCCACGAAATCGACGCCCGGAAGGGAGTTGCGCCTGGAAAGTTCGTTGACGAGGTGGACCCCGATCCCCTCGTCACACAGAAGGATGTTCCCCACGCCGATGACGCGCATTTCTCCTCCAGGATGCCGGTGCGTTGGTCCCGATAGTGTACCAGAAGGCCCGATGCGGTCGCCCGATGAAGCGCACCCAGGGGCGCGCCCCGCGGGGGTAGTGTATAATCCTTCCTCGTGAAGGTGGACATCGAAAGGGAGATCCAGCAATCGGCGGAAGATTCCGCGCGCAGGATCCGGGAGCTGCTCGCCGCCCGGAAGGTCTTCGCCGTGAACCTCATCTCCTCCCCCGGGTCGGGGAAGACCACCTTGATCGAGGCGGCGATCGACGCGATGCGCGGAAAGAAGCGGATTGCGGTCATCGAAGGGGACATCGAGACCGACATCGACGCGGCGCGGATCCGGAAGCACGGCGTCCAGGCGCACCAGATCAACACCCGGTCCTCCTGCCACATCCAGCCGTTTCTCCTGCTGGCGGCCCTCGACCACATCGACCTGGACAAGACGGACCTCCTCTTCGTGGAGAATGTGGGGAACCTGGTGTGCCCCGCAGAGGTGCCGCTCGGGGAGGATGTGCGCATCGTCGCCCTGAGCGTGACCGAGGGGGACGAGAAGCCGCTGAAGTATCCCCTCGTTTTCAAGACATCCGACCTTCTGGTCATCACGAAGACCGACCTGCTTCCCCATGTGAAGTTCGACCCCGACCGCGTGAAAATCGCCGCCCGCGCGGTCAACCCCGGCATCGAGATCTTCGAGATATCGGCGGTGACGGGATACGGACTTCCCGCCTTCCTTCGCAGGATCGAGACGCTCTGCGACCGGAAAAACGGATAGCCCTTTGCACGAACTCGGGATTGCAACGGACCTCCTGGACATCGCTATTGCCGAGGCGCAAAAGCACGGGGGCCGCCGGATCACCGCCTTGAACCTCCGGGTGGGAGTCCTGCGGGGGGTCGTCCCGGAGCACCTGCACTTTCTGTTCGGGCACATCGCGAAGGGGACGATCGCCGAGGACGCGAGGCTCGAGATCGAGGAGGAGCCGATCCGGATCGAGTGCGAGGTCTGCGGTCCCTCCGAGGCCAGGGAATTCACGCTCGAATGCCCCGCGTGTAAAATGCCGTGCCTCAGGATCGAGGGGGGGGACGCGCTTCGCGTCCTGTCCCTTGAAATCGACGATTAACCTATCTTCTCCGCAAGTAGGTCCCCGGCCTTCCCCGCCCCGTTTTATTTTCAATAAAGCGGTTTGAAATGGATTGAATCATAAAATCGATAACCATTTATATATTTATAAGATTAGACACATAGCTCCATCGGAAAACGCCTTTTTAATTTCTTGACAATAATAGAATGGTTTTTTACTATTGTCCGGAATTTATTTCCATCGATTGCCCGCAGGAGGAGGTCCAACGATGCTGACCAAAAGAGGGGAAGGCCTGACTCGCCGCGATTTCATCAAGATCGCGGGGAGCACGGTCGCAATGTTCGGCCTGTCGCAGGCACTCGTGCCGAAGCTGGCACAGGCACTGGAGAAAGCCGCCGCCGGCAGGCCGAAGGTCGTCTGGCTCCACTTCGCCAGCGACACCGGGTGCACGGAGTCGTTCATCAAGACGGACAATCCTTCCACGGCGGATCTCGTGCTCGACATCCTGAGCGTGGACTACCACGAGTCGATCATGGCCGCGGCGGGGAAACAGGCCGACGAGGTCCTGGCCAAGGCCGTGGCGGGCAAGGACTACATCTGCATCGTCGAGGGGGGGATTCCGACGGTCCCCGGCCACGGGATGATCGGCGGCCGCGAGATGCTCGACATCGCCAAGGAGGTATGCGGCAACGCGAAGGCCGTCGTCGCCATCGGCTCCTGCGCGGTGGACGGCGGCGTTCCCGCGGCGGCGCCCAACCCGAGCAAGATCAAGGGGGTCGACGAGGCGCTCAACATGAAGGGGAAGGTCATCAACCTTCCGTGCTGCCCCGTCAACCCCGAATGGCTGGTGGGAACGGCCGTCTACGTGCTCACGACCGGCAAGGTCCCCGAGCTCGACGACAAGGGCCGCCCGAAGATGTTCTACGGCCGGAAGATCCACGACAACTGCCCGCGGCGCACGCACTTCGACGCCGGGCACTTCGTGGAAACGTTCGGGTCGAAGGAAGAGGCGATGGGCTACTGCCTGTACAAGGTCGGGTGCAAGGGGCCCGAGACCTGGTCGGAGTGCCCCAAGACGCGCTGGAACTCGAAGGAGTCGTGGTGCATCGAGATCGGTTCCCCCTGCGTGGGATGCGCCGAGAACAAGTGGACCGACAACTTCGCACCGTTCTACGAGAAGCTCGCCAACGTGGCGCTGCCGTACGGGGATCTCACCGCCGACAAGATCGGCGTCGGGATCGCGATCGCCACCGGCGCGGCCATCGTGGGACACGCGGTGGGCAAGACGGTCCGGGGGCAGCAGAAGACGGAAGGGAACCCTTAACCCAGCACACACCTGACGCGATAAGGAGATCTTATGGCCAAGCGAGTCGTGATCGATCCCATCCCCCGCATCGAGGGACACCTGCGGATAGAAGTCGAGGTAGAGAACGGAAAGGTCAAGGACGCCTGGAGCTCGGGCACGCTGTTCCGGGGGTTCGAGATCATCCTGCAGGGCAGGGACCCCCGGGACGCCTGGTTCATCACCCAGCGGATCTGCGGGGTCTGCCCCGTTTCGCACGGGCACACCAGCACCCTGGGGCTGGAGGACGCCTTCAAGGTCACCCCGCCCGACAACGCGCGGATCGTGCGGAACCTCATCGAGGGCGGGCAGTTCGTCCATTCGCACATCCTGTGGTTCTACCATCTGAATGCACTCGATTACGTCGACGTCGTCTCCGCCCTCAAGGCGAGCCCGAAAGAGAAGTCCCTGCAGGAAGTCCAGGCCCGGATCAAGAAGTTCGTCGAGAGCGGCCAGCTGGGGCCGTTCGCCAACGGTTACTGGGGGCACCCAGAGTACAAGCTCCCGCCGGACCTGAACCTCCTCGCGGTGGCGCACTACCTCGAGGCGCTCGAGATGCAGAAGGAGGCCTCCGCGGTCGTCGCCCAGCTCGGCGGAAAGATGCCGATGCACATGAGCACGCCTCCGGGCGGCACGACCTACATCCCGACGGTCGAGGTGCTGGACAACGTCCTGTGGCGGATGAAGAAGATCCAGCACTGGGTCGACACCGTCTTCATTCCGGACGTGCTGGCGATCGCGCCCTATTACCTCAAATACGCCGGCATCGGGAAGGGGGTCGGCAACTACCTCTCCTGGGGCGTCTTCGAGGACGCGTCGTTCGACCCCAAAAAGCGGGTGCTGCCAAGAGGGGCGATCTTCGGCGGGAAGCTCGAGGTCAAGGATGTCGGGGCGAAGGACGTTACCGAGTTCGTCGACTATTCGTGGTTCTCGGACGATTCGGGGAAGCGGAACCCGATGGACGGCAAGACGGAGCCCAAATTCACGAAGATGGGCGACAAGAAATACACGTGGCTGAAAGCCCCCCGCATCGACGGGAAGCCGATGGAGGTCGGCGCCCTCTCCCGGGTGCTCGTCGCCTACGTGGCCGGAAACCAGAAGGTAAAGGGGCTGGTGGACGGCGCGCTCAAGGCGCTTGGCCAGCAGGGCAAGCCGGAGGTCCTTCTGTCGGTCCTGGGCCGGATCGCCGCGCGGGCGCTGGAAACCAAGATGGTCGCCGACGCCATGGTCGACTGGGTCGGGGATCTCCTCGGGAACATCAAGAAGGGGAACACCAAGACCTACGCGCTGAACACGGTCCCCGAGAAGGGCCAGGGGATCGGGCTCTGGGAGGCCCCCCGCGGGGCGCTCGCCCACTGGAACGTGATCGAGGGGCACCGGCTGAAAAACTACCAGTGCGTCGTCCCCACGACCTGGAACGCTTCCCCGCGGGACAACAAGGGGGTCCGGGGGCCCCTCGAGGAGGCGCTCGTCGGGACGCCGGTTTCGAACCCGGACAAGCCGCTCGAGGTGCTGCGCGTGGTCCACTCGTTCGACCCGTGCATCGCCTGCGCCGTGCACATCATCCACCCGGTCACGAACGAAGTGAAGGAATTCCGGGTCGTCTGACCGGGGAGGAGGGGAGCCGATGGCAGAGGAGCGATACTACAAGCACGACGGGGTGGAGCGGTTCACCCACTGGACCCACATGGTGGACACGATCCTGCTGGTCCTCTCGGGGATCCAGATCCACTACCCCGGTTTTTCCGTGTTCGGCACGATGCAGACGGCGCGCTTCGTCCACCTCGTCTCGGGATACCTGTTCATCTTCCTGGGGGTCTTCCACGTCTACTTCTTTTTCGCCCTGGGGAAGAAGAGTATCGCGATGCCGCACGCAAGCGACTTCGACGAGCTCGGGCCGGTGCTGAAATATTACTTCTTCCTCAGCCGGACCAAGCCGGACTACGCCAAGTACAACGTGCTCCAGAAGCTCTCCTACGCAGGGCTGTTCGTCGTCTCCTTCCTGCAGACGATCCTGGGGTTCGCGCTCTACTGGCCGGTGGTGTTCGCGTCCGTCCTTTCGTTCTTCGGGGGGGCGGTTGCAGTCCGCATTTTGCACACGGGCATCATGTGGGTCTTCCTCTCGTTCACCGCCGTGCACGTCTACCTCGTGCTCACGGAGGACATCCGGCTCACGAAGGCGATGTGGGACGGCTACTACTACCGGAAGGTGGCGGACAAGGGGGGGAGTTAGTCAACCCAACCGGACATCCGGCGGCAGGGGGCCGGAAGGCAAAGGGGGGCGGAAAGCCCCCCTTTTTTTCTCTAGGGACGGTCCTGATTGAGGACGTGGCAGCACCGCAAAGGGTCCAACGTTGCACAACCGAGCTTGATGGATCGACAGGCGGCGTCAGGACCGTCCCGGTTTGTGCGGCGGGGGCTGTCATTGAGGACGTGGCAGCACCGCAATTTGCCGCGATGGTAGAATACCCCGTGGACGCCGGCCCATGAGGGGCCGCCCGTCCGGGAGGAGCGGATGAAAACCGGCTCGCGGCCGCTGAGCACGGGGTTGCCGGGGCTGGACCGGGTGGTCCAGGGACTGCTGCCGGGCGACAATATCGTCTGGCAGGTGGACTCCGTCGAGGACTACCTTCCCTTCGTGACGCCGTACTGCGGGGACGCCCTCCGGAGCGGGAAGAAGCTTGTCTACTTCCGGTTCGCCCGTCACCCGGAGCTTGTGGGCGAGGACAGCGGCGCGGAAATTCACCGCCTGAACCCCGAGGTGGGGTTCGAGACGTTCACCACGGAGATCCACAAGGTGATCGAGCGGTCGGGCCGGGGGACCTTCTACCTGTTCGACTGCCTGTCCGACCTGGCCGCCGACTGGTACAGCGACCTGATGCTCGGCAACTTCTTCATGGTGACGTGCCCGTACCTGTTTGAGCTCGAGACGATCACCTACTTCGCCCTCTTCCGGGACTGCCACTCGTTCGAGGCGGTTTCCGCCATCCGAGACACGACCCAGCTCCTGATCGACGTCTTCCGGCACAAGGGAAGACTGTACGTGCACCCGCTCAAGGTCCACCAGCGGTTTTCGCCGACGATGTACCTCCCCCACGTTTGGGACGAAGGGGGATTTCGCCCGCTGACCGAGAGCGCCGTCCTCTCGGAGGTGCTCGCGCAGATCACCGGGCAGCGGGTTGACGCCGTTTCGCGCACCCTCGACATCTGGGACCGAAAGTTCCTGCAGGCACGGGAGACCCTGGAGGGGGTCAAGAGCGGGCTGCGCCCGGCTTCGGCAGCAGAGGACATCTTCCCGCGCCTTCTCCGGATGATGGTGACCCGGGACGAGCGGGTCATCGAACTGGCCTCCCGCTACCTCGACCTCACGGATCTCCTGGCCATCCGGAAGCGGATGATCGGGACGGGGCTGATCGGCGGGAAATCCGTGGGCATGCTTTTGTCCCGCGCCATCCTGGAACGGACCGACGGGCGCTGGCGCGGCCGGATGGAGACCCACGACTCCTTCTACATCGGCTCCGACGTCTTCTACACGTACCTGGTCCGGAACGGGTTGTGGCAGGCCCGCCGCGACCAGCGGAACACCGTATCCTTCCTGGACGGCGCGGAAAAGGCGCGCCAGAGGATCCTGTCGGGGACCTTCCCCTCGTTCATCCGGGGACAGTTCCTCGCCGTGCTGGAGTACTTCGGGCAGTCGCCCATCATCGTCCGTTCGAGCAGCCTCCTGGAGGACAGCTTCGGCAACGCGTTCACGGGAAAGTACGAGAGCGTGTTCTGCCCGAACCAGGGGTCCCCGGAGGAGCGGCTCGAGGGGTTCCTGTCGGCCGTGAAAACCGTGTACGCGAGCACGATGAGCGAGGAAGCCCTGCTGTACCGGGCCCACCGGGGGCTCCTCGACCGGGACGAGCAGATGGCGCTCCTCGTGCAGCGAGTGTCCGGCGCCATCCACGGGCACCTGTTCTACCCGCAGATCGCCGGCGTCGGGCTCTCGTACAACCCGTTCGCCTGGAGCGAATACATCGAGCCCCAGGCCGGCATGCTCCGGATCGTCTTCGGCCTCGGGACGAGGGCGGTGGAGCGGTCCGACGACGATTACACCCGGCTCGTGGCGCTCAACGCCCCCTCCCGGCGCCCGGAGGCCGACTTCGGCGAAGTCGTGGAGTTCGCCCAGCGGCGCGTCGATGCGCTCGACCTTTCGGCGAACCGGTTCATTTCCCTGAACGTCGACGAGGTCGTGCAGGTCAGCCCGGACCTGCCCATCGACATGTTCGCGACGCGCAAGGAACCGGCCGGCGGGCGCGCGAGGGCAGGCGCCGCGGGGCCCGCCGGCCCGTCCCGCTGCGTCCTCACCTTCGACCGGCTGCTCTCCGCGACGTCGTTCGTCCCGGACATGCGGGAGATGCTCGCCATCCTGCGGGGCGCCTACCGATACCCCGTCGATATCGAATTCACCGCCAATTTCCTCGAGGACGGCAGCTACCGGATCAACCTTGTCCAGTGCCGCCCGCTCCAGGTGAAGGAGGGGGGGGGGATCCTGCCATCGCCCCGGACAATCGCCCGGAAGGACCTGGTCTTCGAATCCCGCGGGCCGATCATCGGCCAGAGCTCGCACACCGCCATCGATCGGCTGATCTACGTCGTCCCGTCCGTCTACGGGGAGATGCCGATCGGGGAACGCCACTCCGTGGCCCGCCTGATCGGGAGGCTCACCCACCTCGAAGAAGAGGGGGGGCCGAAGATCCTCCTGCTGCTGGGGCCGGGACGGTGGGGGACGAAGATGCCGTCCCTGGGAGTGCCGGTCTCGTTCGCCGAGATCGCCACGGTTTCCGTCCTCTGCGAGGTCGTCGCCATGGGGAAGCACATCATCCCGAACGTCTCCCTGGGGACCCACTTCTTCAACGACCTCGTCGAGTCGAACATGCTCTACCTGGCGGTCTTCCCGAAGGGAAAAGGGAGCATCCTGAACGAGGGATTCTTCCTGCGTTCGAAGAACCGGCTCACCGACCTGCTTCCGGAGGAGGCCGAATGGTCCAACGTCGTCCGCGTCATCGACGTTCCGCCCAGGCCCGGCGGCCGGCGGCTCCTCCTCAACGCCAATTCCCTCAAGCAGCGCGCCGTCTGCTACTTTTCCGCGCGAGGGAAGTGATCACGCCGGGTCCGCTTTCCGGTAGCGGACGGCCCGTCCCGCCCCGACGCGCGTCAGCAGGTTGAGGGAGACCAGGCGGTTCAATACCTGCTTGGCGGTTTCCCGGGACAGGCCCAGTTCCCCCGCCACGAGCCGGTTGGCGACCTCCCGGTGGCGTTCGAACAGCGCCAGCGCGCCCGTCTGGTTTCCGGAGAGACGGCTCTCTCGCGGTATCGGCGCCAGCAGTCCCTTCAACTCTCTCGCCTGGATCCGCATCGCGTCGAGGAAAGCAAGAAACCACGGGCCCATGTCGGGCCGCGGCAGGTGCAACGACGCCTGGCTTTTCCGCAGGGAGAGGTAGTACTCCGCCTTATGCTCCGCGATGACCCTCTCGAGCGAGGCGAAGGGCAGGTAGGCGTAACCGCACCGCAGGAGAAGCAGGTTGGTCAGGAGGCGGCTCGTGCGGCCGTTCCCGGCGGCGAACGGCCGGATCGCGAGGAATTCGAGAACGAAGCCGGCGATGACGAGGAGCGGGTGGAACGCCGTCGAGTCCAGGCGGGAGTTGGTCCACCGGAGGAGAGCGTCCATCTCCCCCGGGATCGAGTCGGGGTCCGCGGGCCGCAATGCGATCGCCTCGACGGTCCGGCGGGGGAAGAATGCGGAGCGGTCGGAGAGGGATCGGTAGGCTCCCCGGCGTGCAGGGTCCCCCGGGGAACGCTTCAACAGTCCGGCGTGAAGCGTGAGGAGGAGCTCCCGTTCGAGCGGCATCTCCGCGTGCCCGGCGAAGATCGCCTTCAAGTGGTGCGCGTAACACGCCGCGGAGGACTGGCGAAGCTCCTCGGCCCTGGCCGGAGACAGCGCGGGCGCCGCTCCGCCCCCTCCGCGCGGCAGCCCGACCCAGTCGATCCCGATGGAGGCTCTCGCCGACAGGGCGATCGTCTTTTTCCGCAGGCTCCCGAGGTAAGAGGGGGGCGGGTGGAACCGCCCCCGCCACCACCCCTTGAACTCGTCGATCTCCGAGATCCTTGCGATGAGGGCGGGCCAGGCCGGCGGGGAGACTCCCGGCAGCCGGTTGTCGAGCTGCTTGCCCATCCTACCCCCATGGCCGATGAATACCCGATTATACCCGATTTGACGGGTTTGTCTTGACCCGGGAAACGGAACGGGTAAAGTCGGGTCCCAGGGGCGTCCCGCGGGGAATGCCCATCCGGATTTCCAGTGCAGAAAGGGAGGGAGAGCATGGCATTGACGGAGAGACTCGAGGCGATTTTCCAGGAAGTCATGAAGCGCAACCCGGGGGAGGCCGAGTTCCACCAGGCCGTCAAAGAGGTGCTCGAATCGCTGGGGCCGGTCCTCGTCAAGTACCCGGATTTTGCCGAGGCCAAGGTCATCGAGCGGATCTGCGAGCCGGAGCGCCAGACGATCTTCCGGGTGCCCTGGCAGGACGACCGGGGAGAGGTCCAGATCAACCGGGGTTTTCGCGTCCAGTTCAACAGCGCGCTGGGGCCGTACAAGGGGGGCTTGCGGTTCCACCCCTCCGTCTATCTGGGCATCATCAAATTCCTCGGGTTCGAGCAGATCTTCAAAAACTCCCTGACCGGGCTGCCGATCGGGGGGGCGAAGGGCGGCTCGGATTTCGACCCGAAGGGAAAGTCCGACGGAGAGGTCATGCGCTTCTGCCAGAGCTTCATGACGGAGCTGTGGCGGATCATCGGCGAGCATACCGACGTCCCTGCGGGCGACATCGGCGTGGGGGGGCGTGAGATCGGCTACCTCTTCGGGCACTACAAGAGGCTGACCAACAAGTTCGAGGCGGGCGTTCTCACCGGCAAGGGGCTGGTCTACGGCGGCAGCCAGGTGCGAACGGAAGCCACCGGCTACGGCTGCACCTACTTCGTCGACGAGATGCTCAAGGCGAGGAAAAACGGTTTCAAGGGGAAGAAGGTCATCGTCTCGGGCTCCGGGAACGTGGCCATCTACACCTTGGAGAAGGTGCAGGAACTCGGAGGGAAGGTCATCGCGGTGAGCGACTCCAACGGCGTGATCTACGACGAGAAGGGGATGAACCTCGAGACCATCAAGCGGTTGAAAGAAGTCGAGCGCCGCCGGATCAAGGACTATTGCGAGTACCACAAGGGGGCGCGGTACACCCCGAACGGCAATATCTGGGACATCCCCTGCGACGTTGCGTTCCCGTCCGCGACGGAGAACGAGATCACGGGGAAGGACGCCAAAAAGCTCGTGAAGAACGGCTGCATCGCGGTGGGCGAGGGAGCGAACATGCCCACGACGCCGGAAGGGGTCCACGTGTTCATCCAGGCGGGGATCGCCTACGGTCCCGGGAAGGCGGCCAACGCCGGCGGCGTGGCGACCTCGGGGCTGGAGATGCAGCAGAATGCCAGCCGGGAGGCGTGGGGATTCGAGGAGACCGACGCCAAGCTGCGGCAGATCATGAGAAACGTCTTCACGCTCTGCTCCGAGGCCGCCGAGGAGTTCGGGTCTCCCGGGAATATGGTCGTGGGGGCGAACATCGCCGGCTTCATCAAGGTCGCCCGCGCCATGATCGCCCACGGGATCGTTTAACGGCTTCTAAAAAAACGGGGGCCGCGTCCACGTGGGCGCGGCCCTTTTTTAGGAAAGTAAACCCTATTTGCCGAGGCAGTCCTTGCAGCTTTCGTGATGCCCGTGCATATGCCCCCGGCCTGCCATCATCGATTCCATGTGCTTCACGTGGGACTCCTGGAGGTCGTCGAGCATCCGGAAGTGCTCGATGGCCGTCTTCCGGAACTCCGCAGGGTCGGCGATCCCTTCCATCTTCTTCTCGTGCTCGCGGAGGGCCGCCACGGTCTTCCTGACTTCCTCCATGTGCTTCTTCATTCCTTCCATCATGCGGGGCGCGCCATGGCCGCCATGCTTGTGGCCGCACTCGCACCCGGACCCTGCTTCCATCTTCGCAGGTTCGGGCGCCTGCCCGGCGGCGGGAGCGGCCGCCGGCGAACGGTGGGCAAGAACGAGGAGCGCGAATAGCGCCATTGCAAAAATCCCCGCCGATTTCCGATAACCCTTCATTGTGGAACCCTCCTTCTTGGTGGGGTCGGTTGACTGCTGTTACGATTCAAGGCTGCAAGGAAAGGGAACACCTCGATTATCTCACGCCTCCCCCGGCGCCGGGCAAGGTTTCCGGTGCCGCATTCGGGGAGGGCGGGGATATAATGGGGACGTGCCGATGGGGGGACCTAACCCGCGGATGGGAACCACGGACGGAAAAGGGGTGGACCATGCTCGTAGGCAGGCGGATGACGAAGGATCCGAAGACGGTGTCCCCCGAGGACACGCTGACGCGGGCGGCCGACATCATGCGGGAGTCCCGGATCAACCACCTTCCCGTCGTGGAGGGGGGAAAGCTCGTGGGCATCCTCTCCGATACGGACCTTCGGAACGCTTCTCTCGCGAGCGGGCCTTTGCCTGCCGCGGAAGGTTCGAAGGACCGGGACCGCCGCGTGCGGGACGTGATGAAGACGGAGGTCTGGTCCCTCACGCCGGAGGATTCGGTGGAAGACGCTCTTCTGATCATCTGCCGGAAGAAGTTCGGCGCCCTGCCGGTCCTCTCGGGGGACCTGCTGGTCGGCATCATCACGAAGATCGACCTGCTGAACGCCATCATCGATGTCCTGAACCTCGACGAAGTGGGTCTCCGGATCGAGGTTTCCCTCCCAAGAACCTTGGGCCGGCTCGAGGAGCTGGCCGCGGCCCTCGAGGGGCTTTCGGCCCGGGTTCGAAGCGGCATCATCACCCCGCGGAAAGGGACGGACCGGATGATCGCGCTCCTCCGGCTTGACACGATCGATGGGCCGAAGGTGATCGCGGCGCTGCGCGCGCAGCGCTTCGAGGTGCTCGGGAAAGTCGACTTCGCGTAAGCGGCGGGACGGCTGAAAACCGGGACGGTCCTGACGTCTCCCGTTTGGCTTCTCTTCCTCTGTCGTGGACTGCGACCCCTTGTGGTCTGCCGGGTCCTTCTCCAGGACCGTCCCTATTCCTTTTCCGGTCCCGTGAGCCGTCGCAGCACGTAGGGCAGGATTCCGCCGTGCAGGTAATAGCGGACTTCCTCCGGCGTGTCGATGCGAACAATGGCCGGGAACGCGGTTTTCCTTCCTTCGAGTACGGCGCGGACCGTCACGCGCTTACCCGGGGATACCCCCGAGGCGATCCCCGTCACGGAAAAGATCTCCTTTCCGGTCAGTCCGAGCGTCTCGCGGGTGGCGCCGTCCGCGAACTGCAGCGGCAGGATCCCCATGCCGACGAGATTGCTCCGGTGAATCCGCTCGAAGCTCTCCGCCAGAACCGCCTGCACGCCCAGCAGCCTCGGACCCTTGGCTGCCCAGTCGCGCGAAGAGCCCGAGCCGTATTCCTTTCCCGCAAGAATCAGGAGCGGGATGCCTTCCCGCGCATAGCGCATCGCGGCGTCGTAGATCGTCGTCGTTTCGCCGTCCGGCAGGTGGATCGTCCATCCCCCCTCGGTTCCCGGCGCGAGAAGGTTGCGCAGCCGGATGTTGGCGAACGTACCGCGCATCATCACCTCGTGGTTCCCGCGGCGACTGCCGTAGGAGTTGAAGTCCTCCCGCTTCACGCCGCGCTCGACAAGGTACCGCCCGGCGGGGCTGTCCGTTGCGATGTCGCCGGCCGGCGAGATGTGGTCCGTGGTCACGGAGTCGCCCAGGACGGCCAGGGCGCGCAGTCCCGTCAGATCCCCGCGGGGAGCGGGGGCGGGGGGAAGGTTCTCGAAAAACGGCGGATGCTTGACGTAGGCGGAGTCGGCCTGCCAGGCGAAGCACTCCTCCCGGGGTACGGGAAGCCCCTTCCAGACGGCGTCCCCTTCGAATACCTTCGCGTACTCCTTCCGGAACATCTCCGACCCCACGCGGTCACGGACGACCTCGGCGATTTCCCGCGGCGTCGGCCAGATCTCCTTCAGGGAAACGGGATCGCCGTTCGGGTCGATCCCTACCGGATCGCGGGACAGGTCGACGTCCACGGTTCCCGCGAGCGCGTAGGCGACCACCAGGGGCGGCGAGGCCAGGTAGTTGGCCCGGCACAACGGATGGATCCGCCCCTCGAAGTTCCGGTTCCCCGACAGGACGGAAGCGACGGCCAGATTTCCCCGCTGGATCGCCCCGGCGATCGGCTCCGGCAGCGGTCCCGAATTGCCGATGCAGGTGGTGCAGCCGTATCCCACCAGATGGAACCCCAGCCCCTCGAGGTAGGGGGTGAGGCCCGCGGCGTCCAGGTACCGCGTGACGACCTTCGACCCGGGGGCGAAACTCGTCTTGACCCATGGCCGGGTCCGCAATCCCCTCTCCACCGCGTTCTTCGCCAGAAGCCCCGCGCCGATCATGACGGCGGGGTTGGAGGTGTTCGTGCAGCTGGTGATGGCGGCGATCACGACCGCCCCGTCCGCGATGCGGAACGACTGCCCGCCGTCCGTAACCGTAACCCCGCCGGTGGGCGCGGCACCGCCACCGCCGGCCGGAGACCCCGTGGCAGGCCGCCCCCCTTCCGCAACCCAGCGGTCCTGGCCATTGGAAGCGGAAGCGCCGGGCGCCCTTCCCCAGCTGCCGAGCGCCTTCCGGAACGACTCCCTTACCGCGCCGAGCGGGACGCGGTCCTGCGGTCGCTTCGGCCCGGCAAGGCTCGGTTCCACGGTGGAAAGGTCCAGCGCGAGCGTGTCCGAGAAGACGGGGTCAGGCGTGTCATCCGTGCGGAACAGCCCCTGGAGCTTGCAGTAGGTCTCCACGAGCCTTACCTGCCCCGCGTCCCTTCCCGTGAACCGCAAATAGGAGAGGGTTTCCCGGTCCACCGGGAAGAAGCCGATCGTGGCGCCATACTCCGGCGACATGTTGGAGATCGTGGCGCGGTCGGCCACGGAGAGGGAGGAGAGGCCCGCCCCGTAGAACTCCACGAATTTCCCCACAACCCCCTTGGCCCGCAGCATCTGCGTGACCCTCAGGACGAGGTCGGTCGCGGTGGCCCCTCCCGGGAGCTCCCCCGCGAGATGGAATCCCACCACCTCGGGGATGAGCATGGAAACCGGCTGGCCCAGCATCGCCGCTTCCGCCTCGATCCCGCCCACGCCCCATCCGACGACGCCCAGCCCGTTGATCATCGGCGTGTGGGAGTCCGTGCCGACCAGCGTGTCCGGATACGCCTGGAAGACGTTCCGCAGCTTCTTCCGGAAGACCACGGGAGCGAGGTACTCCAGGTTCACCTGGTGGCAGATGCCGGTCCCCGGAGGCACGACCCGCAGGTTCCGGAAGGCTTCCTGCCCCCAGCGCAGGAAGGCATACCGCTCCCCGTTCCGCTCGAACTCGCGCGCCACGTTCGCGGCGAAAGCGTCCCGCGTCGCGAAACGGTCCACCTGGACGGAGTGATCGATGATCAGGTCCGCCGGCATGAGCGGGTTGATCCGCTTCGGATCCCCCCCCATCCGGAGCGCGGCGTCCCGCATGGCGGCGAGGTCGACCAGCGCCGGCACGCCCGTGAAATCCTGGAGCAGCACGCGGGCTGGGCGGAAGGCGATCTCCCGGTCGGAAACCTTCCCCGGGGTCCAGCGCGCCAGCGCCTCGATGTCCTCCGCGCGCACGGAGACTCCGTCCTCCCACCGCAGGAGGTTTTCGAGAAGGATTTTCAGGGAGATGGGAAGTCGGGAAATGGCGCCGATCCTCTTCTTTTCAAGGGATTCGAGGCGGAAGATCTCGTGGGGGAGCTTTCCGATCGTGCGGCGGATCCGGGAACCGAAGCTGTCCGGGTGCTTTCTGGCCATGGCGAAGCCCCCTTTGGGTTTGGGGATCAACAAAATGGTACCATGGCCCGTACGTCGAAAGGAGGCTTGCGATCGACACGGTTACGCTGCTGGGGATGGCGGTCGGGCTCGCGATGGACGCCTTGGCGGTCGCCATCGCGACCGGCATCGTGCTGGGGAAAGTTTCCGGCCGCCAGACGTTCCGCCTCTCCTTCCACTTCGGCCTCTTCCAGTTTCTGATGCCCGTGATCGGGTGGCTGGCGGGGCTGTCCGTCGAGCGGTACCTCCTCGGCTACGACCACTGGCTGGCCTTCGGGCTGCTCGGCTTCATCGGTGCGAAAATGATCTACGAGGCGTTGCGGGGGGCCGAGGCGGAAAGAGCGGGCTCCGACCCCACGCGCGGGGTCTCTCTTGTCCTCCTTTCGGTGGCCACCAGCATGGACGCCCTGGCGGTGGGCTTGAGCCTCGGCGTGCTGCGCGTCCGGATCTGGTATCCCGCGGTGGTCATCGGGCTGGTCGCCGCGGCGCTGACCGCGATCGGCATGCACCTGGGGGCTCCTCTGGGGAACCGACTCGGTCGAAAAATGGAGATCTTCGGCGGGCTGGTCCTGATCGGCATCGGCTGCAATATTCTCTTTCAGCACCTGTTTCCTCATTAGAGGGGGAATTTTGTTGCCCGGAACGGCAGTTCGGGGCCGTGCGATTTCGTTCGTCCCGGAAGTACAATTCCTTAAATAGTTCGGTTATTCTTACCGATAAGTAAAGTGCCTGGCCCGGATCCACCGATGTACCCTCCCTGGGAGGAGCCGATGGGTCGCGATTCGCGAGCGCCGAGGAAACGTTATTCCCTGCGATCCTTCACGGCAGCAGCCGTTCTGCCGTTCCTGTTCGCGATGACGGCCGCCAGCGCGCCCGCGTACGGCGAAACCCTGAAGATCAGCGGGACAGGCGGGGTCCTCGGGGCCGTGAAGCTCCTCGCGGAAGCGTTCCGGGAAAAGCACCCGGATGCCAAATTCATCTTCCTGCCCAGCACGGGCAGCTCCGGTGCGGTCAAGGCCGTTCTCGCGGGAGCGCTGGATATCGGCGTCACATCGAGGTCGCTGAAGGAGGAAGAGGAGCGGCAGGGCGCCGTCCAGCACCGGTATGCGTACACCCCCTTCGTTTTTGCCACCGGGATCAAGACCCGGGCATCCGGTATTACGATCGGGCAGCTGGCGGAGATCTACGCCGGGGCCATCACCACATGGCCGGACGGCAGCCCGATCCGGCTGGTGCTTCGGCCGGAAGCCGATTCCGACACCCTGACGCTCCGGAGCATGTCGCGCGGCATGGATCAGGCCCTTGACAGGGCCTTCTCCCGCAAGGGGATGTCGATCGCGATGACCGATCAGGACAGCGCCGACATGATCGAGAAAATCCCGGGGGCGCTGGGGACGACCACCCTGTCCCAGATTCTCACCGAGAAAAGAGCCATCAAAGCGCTGTCGATGGAAGGAGTGCCCCCGACCATGGACGCTCTCAAGGACGGCTCCTATCCCCATTTCAAGACGCTGTACATTGTCACGAAGGGGAGCCCATCGGGGCTTCCCGGGCGGTTCGTCGAATTTGTCCGGTCCGCCGCCGCGCGTCCGATCCTGTTGAAGACGGGGCATGTGGTTCCGGAAAGAAAGGCTGGCGACTGAACCGATGAATCGCGATCCGGGCAGACCTGTACGGACGATCAGCCTCCTCTCGGCGGTAGTGGCGCTTGTGGTCGCTCTCGCGGGGCCCGCGATCTATTTCGCCCGCGAATATGCCCACCAGGCCAGCGCGCTCGAAACGGAAGCGGAGATCAACGCCCGAATCGTCAATGAAGAGATCAGCGACAATCCCGAAATGTGGAAGTTCGAGGAGGTTCGGCTGACCGAGCTTCTGGGGAGGCGCCCCGCCAAGGGCATCCCGGAGGTGCGCCGGATCCTCGACACCGGTAATAATGTCGTAGCCCAGAGCCGGCAGATGCTGCCATCACCCGCGTTCCGGCGGTCGGAAAACCTTCTGGATTCGGGGAAGGTGGTCGGCCGGATCGAGATCTCCCGGTCGATGCGCCCGATGCTGTTGAGCACCGGATGGGTGGCATTTCTGGGACTGCTCCTGGGGCTCGCGATCTTCACCGTCATCCGGGTTCTCCCGCTGCGGGCGCTGGAGCGGGCGATTTCCGCCCTCTCCGAAGAGAAGGAGCGGGCGCAGGTGACGCTTCGCTCCATCGCCGACGGCGTGATCACCACGAACCTCATGGGCGAAGTCGAATCCCTGAACGAGATGGCGGAAAAGCTCACGGACTGGAAAGAGGCGGATGCGCGCCGGAGATCCCTCGAGGAGGTCTTCCGAACCATCGACGGCAAGACCCGGAAGCCCTGCGGGAACCCGGTGGAAAGTCTTCTGCATGCCCCCTCGGTTTCCCCGCCGCCGGAGTCCGCGAACCGCATTGTGCTGATCGCCAGGGACGGAGTGGAGCGCCTCATCGAGGAAAGCGCCGCCCGGATCCTCAATGAGGAAGGCCATCACGTCGGAGCTGTCCTGGTGTTCCGGGACATCACGGAGAAGGTGCGGACGGAGGAAGAGCTGCTGAAGGGGAAGAAACTGGAGTCCCTGGGCATCCTGGCGGGGGGGATTGCTCACGACTTCAACAATTTCCTCGCGGGGATCCTCGGGAACCTCTCCCTGGCGAAACTCGAGGTGGAACCGGAAAGCAAGGCCTGCGCGAGACTGGAAGCGGGCGAGAAGGCGATCATGAGGGCCAAGGAGCTGGCGTCCAAGCTCCTCACCTTTTCCAAGGGCGGCAAGCCCATTCGGAAGCCCGTCTTGCTGGAGGAGATCGTGAAGGACTCCGCGTATCTCGCCATGATGGGGTCCAACTGCCGATGCGAGTTCTTTTTCCCGGAGGGCCTGTGGCCGGCGATCGCCGACGCCGGGCAGATGGGACAGGTCGTCAGCAACCTCGTGATCAACGCCATCCAGGCGATGCCCGGGGGCGGGACCATCCGGATCCACGCGGAAAACGCCGTGATCGCAAGGGACGAAGTCCCCCATGTAAAGACCGGAGAATACCTGAAGATCGACATCATCGATCACGGGATCGGCATACCGAAGGAGAACCTCACGAAGATTTTCGACCCCTACTTCACCACCAAGAAGAAGGGGAACGGCCTTGGGCTCGCCACCACGTACACCATCCTGAAGAGCCACGGGGGCAATATCTTCGTGGAGTCGACGCCGGAGGTGGGGACCGCCTTCCATCTGTACGTGCCGGCGGTCCGGGATTACGTCCTCGTGAAAGGGAAAAAGGAAGGGGAGACGGCGATCCCGGGAAAGGGGAGGATCCTTGTCATGGACGACGAGGAGATGATCCTGGACGTCGCGGGGGGGATGCTCGAGTATCTCGGGTACGCGCCTTCCTTCGCAAGGGAAGGTTCCGAGGCCCTCCTGGCCTGCCTCAAGGCCATCGACGCCGGGGAGGAGTTCGACGCGGTGATCATGGACCTCACGATTCCCGGCGGGATGGGAGGGGAGGAAACCGCGCGGAAACTCCTGGAGCTGTGCCCCGACGCGAAGGTCATCGTCTCCAGCGGATATTCCAACGACCCGGTCATGTCCGGGTACGCGCAGTACGGCTTCCGCGGCGTCGTGGTGAAGCCGTACCGGATCGAGGAGCTGTCACGGGTTCTTCACGACGTCCTCCGGGGCGAAGAGGAGTACCACGTGTAAACCGGGGGGGTCCCTTCGGACACAGCAAGCCCCTTCCCGAAACCGCGCCGCGGGGGTATCATCACCCCGTTTCTCTTTTCGACATCGCAGCCGCTGTCCCGGAGGGACAAGGTGCCGCAAACGGTTGGCACCCCGCTGTTATGGGCGGGGTTCACGGGGTTGGTGATCGGCCTGCTCGCGGTCGACCTCCTCGTCTTTCACAAGCGGGAGCACGAGGTAAGCCCCCGGGAAGCCCTTGCCTGGAGCGTCGGCTGGATCTCCCTCGCCCTGCTCTTCAACGTCGGCGTATACCGCTTCTTCGGGGCCCAGCGCGGCCTGGAATTCTTCACCGGGTACCTGATCGAGCTGTCGCTGTCGGTCGACAACCTCTTCGTCTTCCTCCTCATCTTTTCCACGTTCGGTGTCCCTCCCGCCTACCAGCACCGGGTCCTCTTCTGGGGGATCCTCGGGGCGCAGGTCATGCGCGCGGCCTTCATCCTCCTGGGCACCGCGCTGATCTCGGCGTTTCACTGGTTGATCTACGTCTTCGGGGGGTTCCTTGTCTTCACCGGGGGGAAGATCCTCCTCGGGCACGGGACCGAAATCCACCCGGAGAAAAATCCGGTTCTTCGTTTGTTCGGAAAGGTCATCCCGACCGTCCACGGTTTCCACGGCGGGAAATTCACCGTCCGGATCGACGGGAAGCGGTTCGCCACGGCCCTCCTCCCCGTTCTCATGGTGATCGAGGTGAGCGATCTGGTGTTCGCAACCGATTCCATCCCGGCGATCTTCGGCGTGACGCGAGACCCCTTCATCATCTATACGTCGAACGTCTTCGCCATCCTGGGGCTGCGGGCCCTCTATTTCGTCCTGGCGTCCGCGATGGAGAGCTTCCGGTACCTGAAGTTCGGCCTGGGATTCGTGCTGGCGTTCGTGGGGGCGAAGATGCTCGCCAGCGGCTGGTACGAGATCCCCATCAAGGCGTCCCTGCTCGTCGTGGTGATCCTGCTGGGGGCGTCCGTCCTCGCCTCGGTGCTTTGGCCCCATCGTACGGCGAAACCGCCAGGCAGTCCGGGGGCCCATAGCGGGGGGGCCGGTGATAAGATGAAATCGCGGTAGCCAGGTTTTCGTCGAACTCATATCGGAAAATTTCCAAGGGGGGATCCAGTGGAAAACGAGCCGCTTGCCCTGCGGTCCATCAACGCGATACGGTTCCTTTCGGTCGATGCGGTGCAGAAGGCCAAATCGGGTCACCCGGGCACGCCGATGGGTCTTGCGCCGCTGTCGTACCTGTTATGGACACGCTATCTCCGGTATAACCCCCGGAATCCGGACTGGCCGGGGCGGGACCGGTTCGTCCTGTCGTGCGGCCACGCCTCGATGCTGCTGTATTCCCTGCTCTACCTCACCGGCTTCGATCTTTCGCTCGAAGACATCCGGCAGTTCCGCCAGTGGGGGAGCAGGACGCCGGGGCATCCCGAGGCCGGGCATACCCCCGGGGTCGAAGTGACGACCGGTCCCCTGGGACAGGGGATCTCGAACGCGGTGGGGATGGCGATGGCCTCCCGGCTCCTCGCCCACCGGTTCAACCGGCCGGGACACGAAATTGTCTCCCACCGGGTGGTGGCGCTCTGCTCGGACGGGGACCTGATGGAAGGGGTGGCCTCCGAGGCCGCCTCCCTGGCCGGTTTCCAACGGCTGGGAAACCTCGTCGCCTTCTACGACGACAACCGGATCACGATCGAGGGATCGACCGACCTTGCCTTCCGCGAGGACGTGGCGGGCCGGTTCCGCGCATACGGATGGAACGTTCTTACCGTTGCGGACGGGAACACGGACCTCGAAGGCATTTCCCGGGCGATCGAGGCGGCATTCGCAGAGCGGGAGCGTCCCACGCTGGTGATCGTCCGGACTCACATCGCGTTCGGCAGCCCCAACAAGCAGGACACGGCGGAGGCCCACGGCAGCCCGCTGGGGGAGGCGGAAGTCGCGTTGACCAAGGAAGCGCTGGGATGGCCGAAGGAGCCCCCGTTCCATGTGCCGGACGACGTTCTCGCCCATTTCCGGGAAGCGGTCCCCCGGGGGGAGCAGCACGAGCGCGAATGGCGGGTGCGGATGGCCGAGTACCTGCGCACCTTCCCCGACCTTGCCATGGAATGGGAGCGGGTCATCTGGGGCGATCTCCCGGAAGGGTGGGCGGACGGCTTGCCCTCCTTCCCGTCCGGGGGGGGGGCGGTCGCCACCCGGAGCGCCTCGCACAAGGTGATCAACGCGGTCGCTGCGCGGCTTCCCGAGCTCGCCGGCGGGTCGGCGGACCTCGCGCCGTCCACGGAGACGCTCATCAAGGAGGGAGGGGAATTCCTCCACGGAGCCCCGCCGGGGGGCCGCAACTTCCACTTCGGAGTCCGCGAGCACGGGATGGGCGCGATCCTCAACGGGATGGCGCGCCACGGCGGGGTCCTCCCGTACGGAGCGACCTTCCTCATCTTCTCCGATTACATGCGGGCTTCCATCCGGCTGGCCGCGCTCATGGGGATCCGCGTGATCTACGTGTTCACCCACGATTCCATCGGCCTGGGCGAGGACGGCCCCACCCACCAGCCCGTCGAACATTTGGCCGCGCTTCGCGCGATGCCGAACCTCCATGTGCTCCGGCCCGCAGACGCCAACGAGACCGTGGCGGCGTGGAAGATGGCGCTCGAGCGGACCTCGGGCCCCAGCGCTCTCGTCCTGACCCGCCAGAAGCTGCCGGTCCTGCCGCCCGCCGCCGTCTATCGGGACGGCAACGTCCACCGGGGCGCTTACATCTATGAAGAAGGTGCGGGAGGAATCCCGAAGGTGATCCTCCTGGCCTCCGGCTCCGAGGTGCACGTGGCCCTCGCGGCGAAGGGGCTCCTCGAGGCCGACGGCATCTCCGCCCGCGTGGTCAGCTTCCTGTGCCGGGAGCGGTTCGAGGAACAGCCGGCGTCGTACCGCGACGCGGTACTCCCGCCTTCCGTCCGCGCGCGCGTCTCCGTGGAGGCGGGGAGCACCTTCGGGTGGGAGCGATACATCGGGGAAAGAGGGATTTCCGTGGGGATCGACCGGTTCGGCGCCTCCGCGCCGGGAGACCGGTTGTTCAGGGAGTTCGGATTTACGGCCGAGAACGTGGCGGCGAAAGCAAGAGCGCTCCTTTAGGAATTCATCGCCTTGGGAGGGGAGGCCTCATGAAAGGGAAAGGGAATCCGCTGGTGCAGCTGGGGGAGATCGGGCAGAGCCCCTGGCTCGACTACATCCACCGGGGGATGATCGCGTCGGGGGAGCTTGCACGGCTGGTCTCGGAGGACGGCATCAAGGGCGTCACTTCGAACCCGACGATCTTCGAGAAGGCAATCTCCGGGGGGGACGAATACGACGGGCAGATCCAGGCGCTGGCGGGCAGGGGCGCGAGCGTCCTTGCGGCCTACACCGAGATCGCGACGGAAGACATCCGCCGGGCGGCCGACGCGCTGCGGCCGGTCTACGACGCCACTTCTGGCGCCGATGGGTACGTATCGCTCGAGGTCGACCCCGATCTGGCGTACGACACCCCGAGGACGGTCCGGAGGGCCGAGGAACTCTTCCGGGCGGTCTCCCGGCCGAACGTGCTGATCAAGATCCCCGCCACCGCGGAGGGGCTGCCCGCCATCGAGAAAACCGTTTCCCTCGGGATCCCCGTCAACGTGACGCTCATTTTCTCCGTGAAGCGGTACGAGGAGGTGGCGGAGGCATATATCCTTGGGGTGGAGAGGTGGATCGCAACCGGGGGCGACCCGCGAAGGGTGGCCTCGGTGGCTTCCTTCTTCGTGTCGCGGGTGGACACCTCCGTCGACAAGCTCCTCGAGGAGATCATCCCCCGCTGGCCGGGGTCGCCGCGGGCGGAGACCGCGATCTCGCTCCTGGGGAAGGCGGCGGTCGCCAACGCGCGCCTGGCGTACGCGAGGTATGGGGCGATCTTCTCCACGCCGAGGTGGAGCGGGCTTGCGGCGAAGGGTGCAAGGGCCCAGCGCCCCCTCTGGGCGAGCACCGGGACGAAGAACCCGAAATATTCGGACGTGAAGTACGTGGAGGAGCTGATCGGCCCCGACACCGTCAACACGATGCCTCCCCAAACGATGGACGCCTTCCGGGATCACGGGGTCGTGGGCGACGCGTTGTCCGGCAGGGAAGCGGAGGCGCGTGAGGTCCTTTCCGACCTCGGGATCCTCGACATCGGGCTCGAGAAGGTCTGCGAAATCCTGACGCGGGACGGCGTGCAGAGCTTCTCCGACTCCTTCTCCAAGCTGCTCGCGGCCATCGAGCGGAGGCTTTCGTCGGCAAGCGTCGCTTGAGGTAAACAACGCCCGCCGGATGGGGGAGTGCCATGCGGATCGCGATGGTTGGCCTGGGGAAAATGGGGTTGAACATGACCCGCCGGCTGCTGCGCGGCGGGCACGAGGTGGTGGCGGTCGACCGGTCCCCGGCCGCCGTCGGGGAGGCATCGCGGGAAGGGTCCATCGCAGCCGCGTCGCTCCCCGATGCCGTTGCGAAGCTCTCCCCCCGAAGGGTCGTCTGGCTCATGGTGCCGGCAGGTTCCCCCGTGGACGAAAGCATCGAAATCCTCCAGCCGATCCTGTCCCCCGGCGACATCGTCATCGACGGCGGCAATTCGAAGTACACGGATGCGCCGCCGCGCGCAGCCCGGCTCGGCGCACGCGGGATCCAGTTCCTGGACGTGGGGACCAGCGGGGGAATCTGGGGGCTTGCGGAAGGGTACTGCCTGATGGCCGGCGGCGACGAGGAGGCGTTCCGCCACGTCTCGCCGGTGTTTGCCGCTCTGGCCCCGCCCGAAGGGTTCGCTTTCGTGGGACCTCACGGCGCCGGTCACTTCGTGAAGATGATCCACAACGGGATCGAGTACGGGATGATGCAGGCGTACGCCGAAGGGTTCGAGCTCCTCCAGACGGCCCCTTTCCCTCTCGATCTTCCCGCGATCGCCGTCCTTTGGAACCGGGGGAGCGTAGTCCGCTCGTGGCTCCTCGAGCTGGCCGGCCGCGCGCTGTCGCGAGACCCGGGGCTTGCGGGACTTTCCCCGTACGTGGAGGATTCGGGCGAGGGGCGATGGACGATGGAGCGGTCGATCGAGGCCGGAGTGCCCCTGCCGGCAATCGGCCTGTCCCTCTACATGCGCTTCCTCTCCCGGCAGGAGAACTCCTTCGCGATGAGGATGCTCGCCGCGCTGCGCAATGAGTTCGGGGGCCACGCCGTCCATCCGGCGTCCCCGGGGAAAGAGAAGGGGTAGCAAAGATGGCGGCTGCAGGCAGCGCAGCTTCCGGGTCCCGCGAGGGGGCGCGGATCGAGCCTCCCCCCCGGTGCCTGCTGGTCATCTTCGGCGCATCGGGGGACCTTACCCGGCGCCTGCTGATCCCCGATCTCTTCGGGCTCTACCGGGAAAGGCTCCTTCCGGAAGGCTTCGCGGTGCTGGGGGTTTCGCGTACCGCGTATTCGGATGACGCATTCCGGGGGCTGTTGAAAGATGCTGCGCTGGAGCAGGGCCGGGAAACGTTCGACGAAGCGCAGTGGAATCCGTTTGCCGCAAGGCTTTTCTACCACCCCGCGGACCTCGAAGACCCGGCCTGCTACCCGGGCCTGAACGATCGCATCCGGTCCGTATGCGCCGGCCAGGGGATCCCGGGGAACATCGTTTTCTACGCCGCCGTCGCCCCGAGGCATTACGCTTCCCTGGTGGGGAGAATCGGAAAAGCGGACCTCGCGGACCCCTCCACGGATCTCCCCGGCTTCCGCCGCCTGATCATCGAAAAACCGTTCGGGCGCGACCTTGCGAGCGCCCGCGCGCTCAACCGGGATGTCCTTACGGCGTTCCGGGACGAGCAGGTGTTCCGAATCGACCACTTCCTGGGGAAGGAGACCGTCCAGAACCTCTTCGTCTTCCGCTTCGGCAACGGGATCTTCGAGCCGCTCTGGAACCGGAATTACATCGACCACGTCCAGATCACCGTGGCCGAGACGATCGGCGTCGAGGGGAGGGGCGACTTCTACGAGGAAGCGGGGGCGGTCCGGGACATGATCCAGAACCATCTCCTCCAGCTTCTGGCGCTCGTGGCGATGGAGCCGCCGAACTCTCTGGACGGCGACGACGTGCGGGGCGAGAAGCTGAAACTGCTGAGGTCCATTGTGCGGGTAGACCCTTCGCTGGCCGGCGAGGTGTGCATCCGGGGGCAGTACTCGGAGGGGGAGATCGAAGGGAAGAAGGTCTCCGCCTACCGCGCAGAGAAAAACGTGTCCCCCGGATCCTTTACGGAGACGTACGCGGCGTTCCGGTTCTCGATCGACAACTGGCGCTGGGCGGGCGTTCCCTTTTATCTTCGCACGGGGAAGCGGATGGCGAGGAAGGTTTCCGAAATCGCGATCCAGTTCCGCCCCGCCCCTTCGATGTTGTTCAAGGACACGGCGTGCGGGCAAATGGAATCGAATCTTCTCGTCATCAACATCCAGCCGGAGGAGGGGATCTACCTGCGGTTCGGGGCCAAGGACCCCGGACCGGCGGTGTGCGTGCGGCCGGTCGATTTCCATTTTACGTACCGGGAGGCGTTCGGGGCGCGGAGCACGCCGGCCTACGGACGTCTCCTGCTCGACGTGATGCACGGAGACCCGACGCTTTTCCCGCGGGAGGAGGACGTCGAGGCGTCCTGGGCACTGCTCGATCCGTTCCTCCGCCGCTGGGGGGAGAGTCCCTCGCGAGACCTGGTTTTCTACCCGGCGGGGACCTGGGGACCGCCGGAGGCCGACGCACTCATGGAAGGAGGAAGGGACCGGTGGCGCCGCCCGTGAGCGGGGGAGAGAACCCTTACGCGGAGCGGCTTTTCGTCGTGTCCTCCGCGGAGGAGCTGGCGCGCGCGGCCGCCGGCAGGCTCTGGGGGATCGTTCGCGAGCGGGCGGCGGTGCTTGCCCGCGGCGGGAGGCCGGTTTCCGTCATCCACGTGGCGCTGTCCGGAGGGGAGACGCCGCGGCGTACGTACGAGATTCTCTCCGCCGAACCGTACCGCGCGCGATTCCCCTGGGAACGGGTCCATTTTTACCAGGTGGACGAGCGGTGGGTTCCTCCGGGGGATCCTCGAAGCAACCGGACGATGCTGCGGGAGACGCTCTTCTCCCGTGCTCCTGTTCCGGAGTCCAATGTTCACTGCGTGGACACCGGCTTTCCCGGCCCTTCGGTGGGGGCGCGCCGGTACGAGGAGGCGCTGCGCGCCGCATTTCCGGTTCCTCCCGGCGGCTTTCCCCGGTTCGACGCGATCCTGCTGGGGATCGGGGAGGACGGACACACCGCCTCGCTGTTCCCCGGCAGGCCCGAAACCGCGGTGGGCGGCGCCTGGGTCGTGGCGTCGGAAGGCGGGGAGCCGCCGGTCCCCCGCGTAACGTTGACGATTCCGGTCCTTTCCGCCGCCGCGCAGGTCGTTTTCCTGGTGAGCGGGGCGAAGAAGGCGCGCGCGCTGTACGGCGTTCTCTCCGGAGATCCGGCACTTCCGGCCTCGCGGGTTTCCCCTTCGCGGGGGAAAGTCACGTTCCTGGCCGACGAGCCTGCGGCGTCGCTCGCGATCCGGAAAGGCGGCGGAGGAAGCCGATGATTCTTGCCGGCGACGCGGGAGGGACCAAGACCAACCTGGCGCTCTTCCATCCGGAAGGGGCGCAGCTCGCGCGCGGAGATGTCCGCTCCTACCCGAGCCAGGAGTTCCCCTCGTTGGAGTCCATCCTGGAAGAGTTCCTCGGAGGCCGGCGGGACGTGGACCTCGCTTGTGTCGGCGTCGCCGGGCCCGTCCGCGCGGGGCGTAGCCGGCTGACCAACCTGCCCTGGGTGGCGGAGGAGGATTCGATCCGGCACGCCTGCGGCGCGCGGCGGGGCTTCCTCATCAACGACCTGCAGGCCACGGCGTTCGCGGTTCCCTTCCTCGCGCACGAACGTCTCGCCGTCCTGCAGGAAGGGGAAGCGGATCCGGAAGGGACTGTCGCGGTGGTTGCGCCCGGCACGGGGCTGGGCGTGGCGTTCCTCGTCCCTTCGAGCCGGGGGTACCTGCCGTTTGCCTCCGAGGGGGGGCACGCCGATTTCGCCCCCCGGGACGAACAGGAAGCGAAGCTTTTGGAATTTCTCCGGTCCCAATTCGGACGCGTGAGCGCGGAGCGGGTGGTCTCCGGCCCGGGGCTTCATGCGCTGTACAGCTTTCTGCGGGAGGCGGAAGGGGTGGCCGAAACGCCGGAGGTCGACGCCCTCCTCTCCCGGGAGGATCCGCCCCGGGTCATCGCGTTGGAGGGCCTCTCCGGCCGGTCGCCGGCGTGCCGGGAGGCGCTGCGGCTCTTTGCCTCCTTATGCGGAGCGCTGGCGGGCAACCTCGCGCTGCAGTTCTTCGCCACGGGAGGGGTCGTTCTGGGCGGTGGAATCGCGCCCGCGATCCTGCCCGTCCTGTCGGAAGGGGCGTTCCTCGAGGCGTTCCGCGCCAAGGGGCGGTTCCGGGAGTTTCTGTCGGGAGTGCCGGTGAAGGTCATCCTCGACGACCGTGCGGCGCTTCTCGGGGCGGCGCACTATGCGCTTGCGAGGGAGGAGGCGGAGAGATGAGCCCGCGCCGGAAAATTCCGCGGATCATTCTTGCCTCGGATCACGGAGGGGTGGCCATGAAGGCGGACCTCCTCCGCTATTTTTCGGGGAAAGGGTTCGCGCTCACGGACCTGGGAACGGATTCCGCGGCCCCCGTCGATTACCCCGACTACGGCTTCTCGGCCGCCGCCGCGGTGCGCCGGGGAGAGGCCGACCGGGCGATCCTCATCTGCAAGTCGGGGATCGGGATGGCGATCTGCGCGAACAAATCGAAGGGCGTCCGGGCCGCCGTGGTTTCCACCGTCGCGGACGCGGAACTCTCCCGGCGCCACAACGACGCCAACGTCCTGGTCCTCGGGGCCCACGAGATCTCCTCCGCTCTCGCGCGGAGGATCGTCGCGGCGTGGCTTTCGACCCCCTTCGACGGCGGCCGGCACCGGAGGCGGGTGAGAAAAATCCGGCGATTCGAGGAAGCACACTGGAAGGAGTAAGGGATACCGTTCAGGAGGTTATGCCGAGCGCCTGCCGGATGGCCGCGGCCAGCGCCCCGAGGCGGTACGGCTTCCGGAGGTATCCCGCGACGCCCTCCGCGAGGAGCATCTCCGGGCGGCCGTCCCCCGCGTAACCGGAGGAGACCAGGACCCTGGCGGCGGGATCGATTTCCCGCAGCCGCCGGAAGGTCTCCACCCCCCCCATCTCCGGCATGATCAGGTCGAGAATCACCAGCGCGATCTCCCCCCGTTTTTCCGCGTAGCGCTCCAGCGCCTCGATCCCGTTTTTTGCCGTGATGACCGTGTACCCCAAGCTGCCCAGCATCTCCGTGGCCAGCATGCGGAGCGACTCCTCGTCGTCCACGAACAGGATCGTCTCGGTTCCCCCGGCGAGGAGTTCCGCCCCGGGCGCCGCCGTCGGCACGGCCAGCTTCTCCCGAGAGGCGGGAAGGAGGATCCGGAACGTCGTTCCCCGTCCGGCCGCGCTCCGGGCGTCGATCCACCCCCCGTGGTTTTTCACGATTCCGTACACCATCGCGAGCCCCATCCCGCTTCCCTTCCCCGGCTCCTTCGTCGTGAAGAAAGGCTCGAAAATGCGGGGAAGGTTCCCGGAAGGGATCCCCACCCCGGTATCGGAGACGGACAGGGAGACGTACTCGCCGGGCGGCGCCTTGGCGCGGCCGTAAGCCTCCGGCTCGAAAAGGGTCACGTTCCGCGTTTCGATCCGCAGCGTCCCGCCGTCGGGCATCGCGTCGCGCGCGTTGATGCACAGGTTGAGGAGAACGTGCTCCAGCTGGCCCGCGTCCCCCTCCATGGAAGACAGCCCGGCGGAAAACACTGTCTGAATGTCGATCGAGCGGTCGAACGTGGGACGGATCATGGAGACGGCCTTCTCGACGACGCCGTTCAGGTCCGTCGGCTTCACCTCGAGCTTGCCCCTGCGGGCGAAGCCCAGGAGCTGGCGGGTGAGCTCTCCCGCGCGGAGGCTCGCCCCCTCGATGGCGTCGAGCTGCGCCGTCGCTTCCTCCTGCCCTTCGAAGCGGCCCTTCAGGAGGGAGGTGTACCCGATGATCGCCTGGATGATATTGTTGAAGTCGTGCGCGATCCCTCCCGCCAGGGTGCCTATCGCCTCCATCTTCTGTGCCTGCCGGAGACGGTTTTCCAGTTCCTTTTGCTCGGTGATGTCGTTGATCTGCCCCAGCACGAGGTCCTTTGATACGGGGAAGATGTTGATGTGGCCGAAGAAAAACGACCCGTCCTTGCGACGGATGGACGCCTCCTTCTCGATGCCATGGCCGCTCCACAGGACGGAGGCCGAGGGGATGGCCTTCTCCGGGTCGTCGTGGAGGTCGGCGTTCCGCAGGCGGAGAAACTCCTCCCGCGAATACCCCGTGAGCCGAAGGCACCCGTCGTTGACGTCGACGAACCTCCCGTCCGGCGCCGAGATGGCCGCGGGGGGGCCCTGCTCGAAGAGGAGCCGGTATCTCTCCTCCGAATTCTTCAGGCGCACGTACGTCCGGTGCTTCTCGATCGCCAGCGCCAGCTGGTCGGGGATGCTGCCCAGCCCCTCGATCGTGGCCAGGGAATAGGCGCCCTTCTTCCGGCTGATGAAGTTCAGGCTCCCCGTGACCCGTTCGCCGGCGAACAGGGGGATCATCAGGCGCGACCGCATCCCCTCACGGACGAGACTCTCGTTATCCGTAAACGCCTCCTCGGAGGAGGTCATGTCGTCGTCGATCCGCGCGATCCGCCGGGCCAGCACCCACCCCGGCGCCGATCGGCCGAGGGGGACCCGGGTGCCGCTGTCCGGTTCCATCCGCCCCTTGGCGCAGGACTGGATGATCACGGGGTCCTTCCCTTCCTCGAGGACGGCGATGGATGTCCGGTCGAAGTCGACGAGTTTCTCCAGTTCCGCGCCGATGCGGCCCTGAACCCTCCGGATGTCCCACTCCGAAGCGATGATCCGGTTAACCTTCTCGATGATCCGCAGGCGGGTGATCGCCTCCTGGAGCCGGTTCTCCAGTCCACGGACCTCCGCCGTGCCGCCGACGGCGACGACCGTCCCGTTCGGGTTGCCTTCCTCGTCTCTCAGGAGGGAGAGGGTCACGCGACAGGGGACCGCTTCCCCCGTTTTGCTCGCGAGCCGGTCTTCCCGGCAGACCCCCCCTTCCTCCCGCACGCGCCGGATCATCCCTTCCACGGCCTCGGGAGGAATAGGGAAGAGCGCATGAAGGGTGTTCCCCACCATCTGGCCGGCGCTCCACCCGAGAAATCGCTCGGCGGACAGGTTCCAGAGGCGGATCCTGCCGGACAGGTCGGTGAGGAAGATCGGGACATCCGCGACCAGCAGCGCGTCCTGTCCCAGGCGTGCCTCCCTGCGAAGAGCTCTCGCCTCGTCGATGGACCATGCCATCCCGGCCACCGAGAGGGGATCGCCGGGAGTGTCCGCCGAGGGGATGAGCGTCATCCGGAACCATCGCGTTTTTCCGTCGGCGCACCGGAACCGGAAGTTCTCAGGCGCGGGGGGGGCCGACGCGGTGTTTCCCCAGAGACGGGTAAGGCGTTCCCGGTCACCGGGTTGAAGACGCTCCGCAAAGAGCCCCGGCCTGGCAATGAGGTCCCTCGGGTCGAATCCCGTCATCCCCGCCGCTCCGTCCGTAATCCAGAGGAGCGACAGGTCCGTGCGCCGCAGGGAGAAAAGAAACGCCGGCATTCCGGCAAGGAGGGTCTCGATCAACTGGGGGGCCAGACCCGGAACCATCACTCTTCCTTTTAATATACATTCCGGTTTTACGGCAAGAGAAAAGCCTTGCAGGCGGCGGAAGCGTCCGGGCAGGGCGCCGGCAGGAAGCGTGCAAAGCGCTTTGTTGACATCCCACCGGAACCCTTTTATAAGGGAAAAACGCTTTACGCAGGCGGAAGAGGACAGGGGAATGGGAGATACGATTCCGTTTCCGGCGAAGAGCCGGGGGGCAGGCGATCCGTCATCCGGCGAGGTTCCGCTTCTTGCGGCGCCCCGGATCGCCCGGATCTGCGCGCTCGGTCTCGGACTGGACGAATTGCTGGGGGAAGTCTGCCGGGAGATCCAGGCCCTGTGCGGCGCGGAAGGGTGCTATCTGGTATCCTGCCGGGAGGATACCGACCGGGTGGAAGTCTGGCACAGCTCGCTTCCGGGCGAATGGCCGGACCTCGAGGCCGCTTACCGTTCGCAGGGCCCGCTTGGCAGGGCGCTGGAGCGTCTCCGTTCGGAAGCCGCCCTGGTGATCGACGATCTCGACCAACTGCCCCCGGACGATCCGATCCGGACCCTGTATGGTTCCCGTCAGGTCCGTTCCACCCTCCTGTTCCCTCTGAAGTTTGCCACCCGGCTGCTGGGGCTTCTTTCCCTCCACAGGTACAGCGCTCCGGGGAGGTGGCGCGAAGGGGACGTGCGCGTGATCGCGGAGGTCGTGTCCCCCATCCTCTCCGCGGTGCTGGAACGCCGCCGGATGGAGGAACGCCTGCGCGATTCGGAGGCGCGTTACCGGTTCCTGGCGGACCACGCCCTCGATTTCATATCCCTGCACGATCCCGAAGGGAAGATCCTCTACGCAAGTCCCGCCGCCCGCCGGATGCTGGGCTACCGCCCCGAAGAGATGATGGGAGTTCCCGCCGAAGCCTTCGTCCACCCCGACGACCGGGGAAAGTTCCAGGAGGGGAACCGGGGGCTGGCACTGGGGAACCACACGGCCGTGACGCTCCAATACCGGCTCCGCCGGAAGGAAGGCGGCTTCGTGGAGGTGGAGACGGTTTCCTCGGCCGTGCTCGACGACCGGGGGGAGATCCGCCAGGTCCTGCGGGTCACGCGAGACCTCACCGAGCGGAAAAAGATGGAAAGCCGCCTGTTCGAGAGCCAGAAACTGGAGACCATCGGCCTGCTGGCGGGGGGCGTGGCCCACGAGTTCAACAACCTGCTGGTCGGCATCACGGGGACGGTGGAGATGCTCGGGCTCCTCCTTTCGGGAAACAAGGAGGCCGGGAACTACCTCGCCATGATCGAGCGCAACGGGGAGCGGGCCGTGGAGTTGACCCGCCAGCTCCTGGCGTATGCGCGGCAGGGGAAGTACAGTCCCCGGATCGTCTCCGTGAACCAGGCGGTCCTGGAGAACGTTCCCATCCTGAAGGCGGCCCTTCCGGCCTCGGTGGAGTTCCGGATGGAGCTCGCCGAGGAGATCCCGCCCGTACTGGCCGACATCACGCAACTCAAGCAGGTCGTGATGAGCCTGTGCCTCAACGCCGGGGAGGCGATGCCCGAAGGCGGCGTTCTCGCCATCCGGACAGGGAAGGCGGAAGATCTGTCGGGCAGCCTCGAAGAGGCCACTGCAGCCGCGGGGGGAGCGGGGACAGGGATCGTGCGGTCCGGCCGATCGCTTTCGGGGTTGTGCTCGATCCTGGAAGTCTCCGACACGGGGATCGGGATGGACCAGAAAACGCTGGACCGGATCTTCGAGCCGTTCTTCTCCACGAAATTCATCGGGCGGGGGATGGGGCTCGCGGCCGTCCGGGGGATCGTGGAAAACCACGACGGGGAGATTCTTGTCCGGTCGGTGCCGGGCAAGGGCACGACCTTCCTCGTCGGGTTCCCTGCCGCTACCGGGGCTCCGGCGGAGGGGGAAACCCCGGAGACGCCGCAGCGAAGCCGCGCGGCCACGGTCCTCGTCGCCGACGACGAGGACGACGTCCGGGAAGTGGTGGGCGCCATGTTGAGGTCGTTCGGTTACCGCGTGATCGAGGCCCGGAACGGCGACGAGGCGCTGGAGCGGTTCCGGGAGCGTTTCCGCGAGATCGATCTCGTCCTCCTCGACCTGATGATGCCCCGCATGACCGGCGACCAGGTGTTCGCGGAGATGCGACGGATCTCCCCGGGGGTTCGCGGTCTCCTTGCGAGCGGGTACGACGAGAGCGGGCGGATCCGGGAGATCGTGGCCAATGGCTTCGGCGGCTTCCTTCAGAAGCCGTTCCGCCGCAGCGAACTCGGGCAGAAGGTGGAAGAAATCCTGGGGAACCGGGGGCGGGGCGAAGGGCCCGCGGGGCATGGGTAGGAGGATCCCCGCGGCCGTCGCCGCGGCGGCGCTGCTCTCCGCGGTTTGGGCCTGCGGGTGCTCACCGAGGACCTACGTGCTTCACAAGGTGGCGGACGCTGTCTCCTCCGGGGGAGAAGGGTTTGCGACCGACGACGATCCGGACCTGGTCCGCGACTCCGTCCCGTTCGCGCTGAAGGCGATGGAGTCGCTCCTTTCCGGGCAGCCGGATCACCACGGGCTCCTGACCTCCCTCGCCCGGGGGTTCACGCAGTACACGGCCGCGTACGTCTGGCAGGACGCGGTGGAAGCGTCCGACCCGGAAGTGTCGCGCGCCGGCAGGGCGCGGGCGCGGCGGCTCTACTTGCGTGCCAGAACGTACGGACTGCGGGGACTGTCGGCCGCGCATGCGGGGTTCCGCGAAGGATTCGAGACGGACGCGCCGAAGGCGGTTGCGTCGGCGGAGCGGGGAGACGTCCCCCTCCTCTTCTGGACGGGAGTATCCTGGAGTCTGGCGATCTCCACCGCGCAGGACGATCCGGAGATGCTGGCGGACCTCCCCCGGTGCGAGGTCCTCATGCGCCGGGCGCTTGCGCTCCAGGAGGATTTCGAAGACGGAGCGATCCACGAGTATTTCATCGCCTTCGAAGGGGGCCGGCCCGAAGCGATGGGGGGATCGGCGGTCAAGGCCAGGCGCCACTTCGAGCGGGCGATGGAACTTTCCCGGGGGAAAAAGGTATCGCCTCTGGTGACGCTGGCGGAGACCGTTTCCGTCCGGGCACAGAACCGGAAAGAGTTCCTGGAGCTCCTGGACCGGGCGCTTGCATTCGACGCGCGCAAGGAAGCCCCCGAATACCGGCTGGCCAATCTCGTCGCGCAGCGCAAGGCGCGCTGGCTCATGGGGAGGGTGGATGAACTGTTCCTGGAATAGCCGTGCGGCGGCCGCCGCGGTTCTCCTGTTCCTCGCGCTGGCCGCTTCCGCCGCACATGCGGCGCCGATGGTCATCAAGATGGCCACCCTCGCCCCCGAGGGGTCGTCCTGGTACAAGGTCCTCCAGAGCATGGGCGAGGGGTGGAAGAAGGCGACGAACGGCGCCGTCACCCTGCGCATTTACCCCGGAGGGGTGTCGGGCGACGAGGATGCGGTGATCCGGAAGATGCGGGTGGGGCAGCTTCAGGCGGCTGCCGTCACCGGCATCGGGCTCTCGTACCTCGATCGCTCCTTCTACGCGCTCCACGTCCCGATGATGTACGCCTCCGACGAGGAGTTCGACTACGTCCGCGACCGGCTCTCCCCCGCCCTCGAGCGCCGGCTGGAGGAGAAGGGGATGATCGTCCTCAACTGGGGGGACGCCGGCTGGGTCCACTTCTTCGCGAAAAAGCCGTTCACCCGCCCCGACGAAGTCAAGGCGATGAAGCTTTTCGTCTGGTCGGGAGACACGAACCTCATCCAGCTCTACAAGGAAACGGGGTTCAACCCCGTTCCCCTCTCCGCGATCGACATCCTGCCGGGCCTCCAGACGGGGCTGATCAACGCCTTCGACACGACCCCCCTGGCCGCCCTTGCCTTCCAGTGGTTCGGGCTTGCGCCGAACATGGCCGACCTGCGGTGGGTGCCGCTCACCGGCGCCACGATCATCGACAAGAAGGCGTGGCTCTCCATCCCGGAGAACCTGCGGCCGAAGATCCTCGAGGCGGCGCGGGAGGCGGGGAAGAACCTGCGCGACGAGATCCGCCGGCTGAACGACGAGGCCGTGAAGGTCATGATGAAGAACGGGCTCAAGGTCAGCCGCGTCCCTCCGGACGCCCAGGCGGAGTGGCGCAAGATCGTCGAGGACGTCTACCCGCGGATCCGCGGAAAGATCATCCCCGCGGACATGTTCGACGCCGCGCGGAAGTACCGTGACGAGTACCGGGCTGCTCGCAGCGGGGAAAAAGGCGGGTCCCAGTAACGTTGGAGGCGCCTCCGGATCTCACCCCCGCAGGGGAAAGGCCCCAGGCAGAGTTCCTCGCCCGCGTCGAGAACGCGGTTTCGATCGTCCTCCTCGTCGGCATGGCCGTGCTCCCGCTCCTGGAGATCGTCGGACGCCGCCTCTGGCGAACGGGGATCCCCGGTTCGAACGCCCTCGTCCAGCACGCGACCCTCTGGATCGGCTTTCTCGGGGGGGCGATCGCCGCGCGGGACGATCGGCTCCTGTCGCTCGGACGCCTCTCGGACCGGTTCCGGGAGCCGTCCCGCGGAATCCTGGCAGCCTTCACCGCGGCGGTCTCCGCCGCCATCTCCCTCCTGCTCGCCTATTCGGGGTTCCAGCTCGTCCGGGCGGAGTGGTTCGACCGGCAGCGCGTCGTTCCGTTCCTCCCCGTGTGGCTCGCGGAAGGCGTGATCCCCGCGGGGTTCGCCCTCATCGCGTGGCGGCTTGTCCGGGGCGCATCCCGGGATTGGCGGGTCCGCACGGCCGTCGCCGCCGCCGCGGGCGCGGGCGTGGCATTCCTCTCCTCGAGCCTCGTTCTCGGGACCGCGCCGTTCGCGGCTGCGCTTGCCGCCCTCCTCGTCGCGGTCATCCTCGGAGCCCCGCTCTTCGTCGCCCTCGGCGGGCTCGCGGTGATCTTCTTCCGCCACGCCGACGTTCCTCTCGCGTCCATCTCCGCCGAGATCTACCGCCTCGTCACATCGCCGTCCCTTCCCACGATCCCCCTGTTCGCCTTCGCGGGGTACCTTCTCACGGTGGGAAACGTATCCCGCCGCCTGGTCCGCTTCTTCCGGGCCCTCGTCGGCTGGATGCCCGGCGCGATCGCCGTGGTCACGGTGCTGGTCTGCACGTTCTTCACGACCTTTACCGGCGCCTCGGGCGTCACGATCGTCGCGCTCGGGGGAATCCTGTTGCCGGCCCTCCTCGCGGAGCGGTACCCGGAGAGGTTCTCTCTGGGGCTCCTTACGGCCTCCGGGTCGCTCGGGCTCCTCTTCCCTCCGTGCCTCCCGGTCATCCTCTACGGGGTCGTGGCGGGGATCGCGGTGGACCAGATGTTCAAGGGCGGATTCCTGCCGGGGGTTCTCCTCTCGGCGATCATGGCGGCCTGGGCCGTCCGGGGAGGAGTCCGGGCGGGCGCGCGGCGGACGCCCTTCTCCCTCGAGGAGCTCTCTTCCGCGGCCTGGGATGCGAAGTGGGACCTCCTCCTCCCCGGGATCGTCCTCCTCGGGATCTTCGGGGGATTTGCGACGACCGTCGAGGCGGCGGCGATGACGGTCCTCTACGCCTTCTGCATGGAAGTATTCATCCATCGCGACATCGACCTGCGGAGGCAGTTTCCCGAGGCGGGGACGGAATCCGCGCGGCTCGTGGGGGGATTCCTCATCCTCCTTGCGGCGGCCACCGGGCTCACCGGATACATGGTCGATGCCGGGGTGCCGCAGGCCATTTTCGGCTGGGTCCGCTCGACGATCCACTCGCGGTTCGTTTTCCTCCTCGTCCTGAACGGGTTCCTGCTCGTCGTCGGGGCTTTCATGCATATTTTCTCGGCGATCGTCGTCATCGTCCCGATCATTGCCCCCCTCGCCGCCTCCTTCAATATCCACCCCGTGCACCTGGGGATCATCTTCCTTGCGAACCTCGAGCTCGGATTCCTGATGCCCCCGGTCGGGATGAACCTCTTCCTCTCCGCCTACCGGTTCGACCGCCCGTTCATGGAAGTCGTCCGGGCGACGCTGCCCTTCCTCCTGATCCTGCTCGGCGGGGTCCTCGCAATCACGTACATCCCCTGGCTGACCACTGCCCTGCTGCGGTAGGACGACGCCACTTCTTCTTGTCCCGCTCCGCCGATTTGTGCAATCCTGAACCCGGGAAACCTGGTTTGCGACGTGAAGACCGAGGGGGGACAACCGTGAAGTGCGAAGAGGCGTTGCAGATACTTGCGGACCACCGGGATGAAATTGGAAGGTTTTCCGTGAAATCCATCGCGCTCTTCGGTTCCGTGGCGCGCAATGAAGCCGTGCCCGGAAGCGATATCGACATCCTCGTCGAGTTTTTCGCTCCCGTCGGACTTTTCGAGTTCATTCGGCTGAAGCGCTTTCTCGAAGAACTGCTCCAATGCCCCGTCGACCTGGCGACGCCGGACGCCCTCAAGGAACAGGTTCGGGAGAGGATCCTCAGGGAAGCCGTCCGTGCCGCGTAGAAGTCATCGGCTGGTAAGACACCCGGATGCTCCGTGGATGGAGATGCGGGGGATCCGGAACGTGGTGATTCACGAATATTTCGGCGTCAGCAGGGACATCCTGTGGCACACGGTTCAGGAAGACCTTCCTCGTCTCGCGCTTTCCTTGAAGAAGATTTCAGGCGATGAATGAGAAAGTAGACCCTTTCCTCTCTTATCAAAACTGTCACCAATCTGTAATCCATCCTGTGCAAGGCTATGGGATCATTTTGGGCATATTGCGACAGTAAGTTGACCATCGTAACCTCGCGGTATGCCATGCGCCCTCGGCCTTGTCCGACAACAGGGCAGGCACGAACAGGTCATGCCATCCGGTCACGAGATGAGGGGCGGGTGCATGATGTTGGAAACCTCGCCCCCCGGAGGGTGAAAGGTTTTGAAAAAGTCAGGTAAGCGGGGTGAAGGTTTTCAAACCGTCATGCTCCGGGGAAGCGTATAGGACGAATGGATACGATAATTTTCCGGTACTGGGGAAAAGCAAGGCAAAGTGATGGATCGTACCATCTCCTTGTGTACCACAGTTTGGACGTTGCTGCGGTTGCGGCTAAATGGTGGAAGGCAAGTCCGGCAATCCGCCGCGGACTCGTAAGAAGCGACAACCTGGCAGAAGAGACACGCCTTGCATGGACTCTCTTCTTCGTCGCCCTTCACGACTACGGAAAGTATGATGTCCGGTTCCAACTGCGTGCGAAGCCGATTTGGAGGTCAATCTATCCGGATGCGGGAAGCTACAGGAATCTCCCGTCGGAAGCCGACTGTCGAGGATATTTCCACGGTAACGGCGGCCTATACTGGATTGAACCTGACCATAGAGAAATTCTTGCATTCTCGCCAGGGCATTCAGATGGTGGACTGTCGTTTCTCGACAACCCAGATATTGAACCGTCCGCGCGATGGGAGGCTTGGAAACCGTGGCTTGAGGCAGTGACGGGGCACCACGGCCATATTAGGAAAACTGAAGATGTTGTCAACTCGTCATTACCTCCCACCAGTGACCGGCGTCTGGCGGATGTGGACCGGCAAGCGAGGTTGGAATGGCTTTGGGAACTTGAGCATTTTTTTCTGCATCCAGCGGATCTTTCCTTGAACGACACGCCGCCGCCTTGTTCCCCACTGCTCGCGGGTTTCTGCTCGATTGCCGATTGGTTGGCGTCTCGCTGTGACGCGGAGAATTTTACATTCTGTCATCAGCCGAAGGATCTGAAGACATACTTCGAGGCGCGTCGCGAAGGGGATGCATCCCGGATTCTCGAACTCGCCGGCGTTATTGGCCATCCCCGGCCATATGCCGGGGTTACTGCCTTGTTGGATCCGAAGAATGTTCCCCGTTCCGTGCAGACGCTTGTCGACGACGTTCCGTTGGAACCGGGTTTGACCCTCGTTGAGGCGCCGACTGGCTGTGGGAAAACCGAGGCGGCGTTGGCCTATGCCTGGAGGCTTGTGGCAGCAGGACTGGCCGATTCCGTTGTCTTCGCCTTGCCTACACAGGCCACCGCCAATGCCATGCTCGACCGGCTCGAACGGTTCGCCCCCCTTCTCTTCGGGAACCGGCCAAATGTTCTGTTGGCTCACGGCAGGTCGCTTTTCAAAGACACATTTGCCAACCTGAAAAAGGCGGCTACTACGGGACATAGCGAAGAGGAAGGTTGGGCGCAGTGTAGTGCTTGGTTGGCGGAAAGCCGCAAGCGGGTATTCCTCGGTCAGGTCGGGGTTTGCACAGTCGATCAGGTGCTCATCTCCGTGCTGCCCGTTAAACATCGCTTCATTCGCGGGTTTGGTGTCGGGCGGAGCGTCCTCATTGTCGACGAGGTTCATGCCTACGATGCCTACATGTATGGTCTCTTGGAGGAGGTTGTCCGGCAGCAGAGGGCGGCGGGCGGTTCCGCGATCCTCCTGTCGGCAACTCTATCGGCTGCTCTGCGGAAGCAATTGCTCAATGCTTGGGGTGATAATCATGACCCGACAGATGAGATGGTCCCTTATCCGCTAGTCACTTGGACCGCCGGCGTAAATCCGGTTGCCCTGTGCCTCGACAAGGAGCGACAACCTTCTGCTTTTCCCGTGCGTGTGGAACTGGTCGCGACATCCGACATGCTTCCGGACGATGTGCTGATGGGACGGATCGTCGCTGCTGCTGAAGCGGGCGCACAGGTGGCCGTGGTTTGCAACTTGGTCGATGATGCCCAACGACTGACGCGTCGGCTGCGAACGCGGACCGAGCTACCCGTGGACCTCTTCCACGCCCGGTTCTGTTTCATGCATCGCCAGGAAAAGGAGCAGGACGCGAAGGAGCGCTTCGGTCCCATCGGCTCCCGCGACAAGGGTCGCATCCTGGTGGCTACACAGGTGATCGAGCAGTCACTGGATCTTGATTTCGACTGGTTGATCACTCAACTCTGCCCCGTCGACCTTCTCTTTCAACGAATGGGGCGGATGCACAGGCACAATCGCCCGAACCGTCCGCAAGGGTTCGAGCAACCATTTTGCACTGTTCTCATCCCCGAAGGACACGCTTACGGTTTGCACGGGCGGATCTACGCCGACACCCGCGTTCTATGGCGGACCGCCCGAATGCTTCGCGATGCGCCGAAAGGACAGGTAATTTTCCCGGGGGCATACCGCACCTGGATCGAATCGGTCTATCAGGAGAAATCTTGGGGAGCTGAGCCGGCTGAGGTTGAGGAAATACATGATGAGTTTCTGACCAAGTTTGAGGCCAGTCGTTTCTCGGCACTGCAAATGGTGCACAGTGCGATGAATCCCCTTCCGGATAGCGACCAGGCGGTCACGGCCGTTACGCGAGACGGAGATATGAATCTGACGCTCTTGCCTTACTGCCACACCCCGGAGGGGAAGAAACTGATGGACGGAATTATTCTGGATTCTTTGGACGATTCCCGAAAACCGGAGGTGTTAACGTTGAACAGCATAGGTGTTCCCCGCTCGTGGCGTGGAATGCTTCACGAGCCGGACAATGAGGGGCGGTACTGGCTCGAAATGAGGCAGGACGGCGAATCCTTGACGGCCAGTGCAAATGGAGTGATCTTCCGGTATCACAAGGACATGGGAATGGAGAGATCGAAATGAACCTGTTGGCCGAGCGGTGGATTCCGGTACGCCTGCTTCCGTCGGGAGGAGCACAGAAGATTTCATTGAAGGAACTCCTTTGCGGAGACGGGAAGTGGGAACTTTGTCTGCCTCGTGACGACATGGAACTGGCCGCCTTGCAGTTGCTGATCTGTATCACTCAAGTGGTCCTGACGCCAAAGGATGCCGCAGAATTGAAGCAACACATCGCCCGGCCGGTGTCGGAGGATGCGTATGACTCAGCCGCCAAACTGGTTGATGACTGGTTCCGGCTCGACCACCCCAAATATCCGTTCATGCAAACTAGGGGAATCAAAGCGGATAAAGTGATCCCGATGGACGGTCTTCTGGCAGGCCTGTCGGGGGCGACAAGCAGTTGTTTCGTCAATCAAGCCGGTCTTGGAGAAAGGATTTGCGGCGGATGTGCCGCGATTGCCCTGTTCAACCAGGCGTCGTGTGCTCCCAGTTTCGGCGGCGGTTTCAAGGCAGGATTGCGGGGCCCCTCGCCGGTCACGACGTTGGTTCAAGGGCAGCATCTGCGCCAGACCGTCTGGCTCAACGTGTTGTGTGAAGAGCGACTTTCTGGGTTCATCGCCTGGTATGATAAGACACGAAGCCAGAAACCGACGTGGGTTGTTCCGATTGAGAAGGGGAAGACTATTCTGCCCGAGACAATCGGTGTAGTGCGCGGTCTTCTGTGGCAACCGGCCCATGTGGAACTCCTATCCCCGAAGGCGTCGGAACCCTGCTCCTGCTGCGGGTCTTCCTCCGAACCCACCTATCATGGTTTCACCCGGGCAAAATTCAGTTACACGCTTGACGGCACTTGGCCTCATCCACATTCACCCAGAGTTGCCGTCACCAAGGATGGAAAGGTCGAGGAAAAGTTCGTAGCATTTAGAACCAGCGCTCCCTCCTGGACTCAATTGAGCCGCTTTGTCGTTCAGCAACAAGTCGACGACGGAAAGGACGGGCAGCAACCGGCTGCCGTGATCCTTCAGGTGCGGCAGCTCTTTGGCGAAAAAGCGGGGGAGCTTCACCTGTTGGTCGGCGGGTATCGCAACAAGCAGGCATCCATTCTGGAGCGTCGCCACGAGGTATATACCCTCAACCATGGGTGGGACCGCAATACCGACGTGATCGATCATTTGGTCGCACAGGGGGGCGGCTACAGGGATGCGCTGTACAAGGCGCTATATGTTTTCGTGAGCGGAATCAAGGACGTCAAAGGAGCAGGAATCAAACTCCATCAAGCAGCGGAGCCCCGGTTCTATCGCCGATCTGAACCGACAATCCTGGAAACTTTGGCGCGCATCGACTTCGACAACCCAATTCCGGAATTGGTCCGGATGAGGGCTGAGCTGAAGCGGATCGTTGAAGATCTTTTTGAGGAGTCCGTCCGCCCTTACCTGCAAGACCCCGAACTCTTCCGGACGTTGGCTGTTGCAAGGAAAACACTCAACAAACATCTGCGCCGTCTCGAACCCCAGCAGGATTCAGGAGGAAAGAATGGAACAGCGACTGCCTGATTTCATGGCGCTCTACGGAGCCTGGGAACAGTTGTCGCCCGGGCCGAAGGCCGAATTGAGACGCGTCGGCAGGCCGGACGAACTGATCGGGGTACCGGCATTCTACCGATTGTGTGCCGGGAAGGGCACGACGGAATGGGAAAAGAAGGCGTTTGAACGTCTGGTCTTCTGCCTCCCCTACATTATGCACGTTGCCGGCAATGTCACCCTCGGAGCGGCACTTGCGTACATCGGGAAAGACGGCAAGGGCGTCAGTGAGAAGCGGCTGTTCCAGGTGATCCGTTCCGAGGCGCCCAACGACATGATCCAGTTGCGTCGGATACTGGGGATGGTTAAGCCGAAGCTGAACTGGCCCAAGGCCGCCAGCCAACTTTGGTACTGGAACGAACGAAGCAAGCGTGATCTTCTGGAAGACTTTTTCATGAATCGCTCGAAGTGATTCAAACCCTACACGAGGAAAGGATACCGCGATGGACAAGAACTTCATCAACTTTCACATCTTGATCTCTCACAGCCCTTCCTGCCTCAACCGGGATGACATGAACATGCAGAAGTCTGCCATCTTCGGTGGCAAGCGGCGCGTACGCATTTCCAGCCAGAGCCTCAAGCGGACTCTGCGAAAGAGCGACTATTACCACCGACATCTCGGAGAGTCAAGCATTCGTACCAAGCGTCTCTCCGACCTTAAGGGAATCTTGGTCGAGCGTCTTGCGGGTCGCTTCGACGCCGTCCTCGTTCTCAGGACGTTGGCCCTTCTTGCGGGCAAAGATGTGGGTGCGGGTGAAGCGGTAGAAGGGGATGCCGTCGCGCCTTGGGCCGTAGAAGAGGTAGCGGTGGTTTGCGAGCAGGTTAAGAAGGGGACCGAGCAGGGACTCGATGATGCAAAGCTTGCCAGGCAACTCAAAGGGGAAGTAGAGGCCTTGCGCCGTGCCTTGGCGTCAGGGGTCGACATTGCCCTTTCCGGCCGCATGGCGACCTCCGGCTTGATGAGTGAGTTGGGGAAGATCGATGGCGCCCTTGCTGTCGCGCATGCCATCACCACCCACACAGCGGATGCGGACCTCGACTGGTTCACGGCGGTGGACGATCTTCAGGAACTGGGCTCCGGCCATTTGGACACGCAGGAATTCTCAAGCGGTGTCTTCTATCGATATGCCAGCCTGAACCTCAGCCAACTTCAGGAGAATTTGGGCAACGCTTCCCGGGAGAAAGCGTTGGAGATCGCGGCACATGTGCTCCACATGCTGGCCACTGAGGTCCCCTCCGCCAAGCAGCAAAGCTTTGCCGCCCACAATCTGGCTGACCTGGCGATGGTTTCTTTCGCCGACATTCCGTTTTCGTTCGCGAATGCTTTCGAGGAACCGGTCAGGCCCGGTCCCGGTGGAGGATTCCTCAAGCCCTCCGTCGATGCGTTTCACAAGTATTGTCATCGTATTCGTGAGAGCTACGGGCTCGACGACCGCTGTGGAGAGTTAGTCATTGGAGACTTCCAGCCTCCGATCGGCGTGACTAAGATGACCGGTCTCGAAACGTTGAAGGCGTGGGTGCGGAACAACGGAGGGGAATAGCCATGCGCGATTTCCTTATCCTCAAATTGCAGGGTCCCATGCAGGCGTGGGGCGAACATACCTTTGAAGGGCTGCGGCCGTCAGCCAATTTCCCCACCCGAAGCGCAATGCTGGGGCTTCTCGGGGCTTGTCTTGGCATCAGACGCACTGACCGGGAGCGGCTTCAACAGCTGGCGAACAGTGTCGGCATGGCGGTGAGAATGGACGGCCGAAGCGTTGCGCCGCAGGATGGCAAGCTCCGGCCCCTCAGAGTCGTCAAGATGACCGATTATCATACGGTTCAGGATGCCCGCGAGGACTATATGGGATTGAAGAGCCATAAGACCATCCAGACGTGGCGCGAATATCTGCTTGATGCGGGGTTCACTGTTGCAGTCTGGAACCATGGGGGGGCAGAAGTTACGCTCGATGCTCTCGAAGCAGCCGTCAAAAAGCCCGTCTTCACTCCTTTTCTCGGTAGGCGTGCGTGTCCGCCGGCACGCCCTCTTTTCGAGGCGCGCCTTTCCGCAAATAGCCCTGCAATGGCGTTGAAGGAGGTGAGCCCCTTCGCCGGCACGATTTACAGCGAGGAGGGGCAAGGACGGATGATACGGGTTCGCGATGTTCCCCTGATTCATCAACCGCGTCAATTCGCCGGCCGAAACCTCTTTGTACACGGAGGTGAACATGTTCCTGAGTAAAATGCGAATGGTCGGGGCCGCATGCCGCAACCCCTACGAGGTCCATCGGAACTTGTGGGAACTGTTCCCTGAAAATCCTGAGGCTGAACGCGATTTCCTCTTCCGGGTCGAACGGGCTGACAGCCATCGGGCCGATATTCTCATGCAGTCTTTCAGAAAGCCGGAAAATTCATCCCCTAACGTACAGTCACTCGAGTCTAGGGCGTACCCACTTATACTGCGCGAGGGACAACAGCTCCAATTTCTCCTCGTTGCTAATCCCGTCAAGACAATTAGCGATGAAAATGGGCGGAAGAGCGCCACGGGAGAGCCGAAAAAGTGCAGAGTTCCACTGATCCGGGACGAGGATCACCGCGGTTGGCTCCTGCGCAAGCTCGACGAGTGTGCGTCTCTGGAAACTCTTATAGTCGACCGGACGACGCCCTTCCATTTCCGAAAAGACAGGGAGAATCGCTTTGGCAAGATCCAGCCCGTGATTTTTCAGGGGATTCTGACTGTGCGGGAGCCGGAAACATTCGCCTGTCTGATCCGGAAGGGAATCGGTCCGGCCAAGGCATTCGGCTGTGGACTTCTGTCCATTGCGAGGGGTTGATCTCGTGGAACCCATCTTGCCTCCCCTGAAGCCCATCGCGATTAAGGAGCGAGTTTCGGTACTGTTCGTGGAACGCGGCCAGCTCGACGTTCTCGACGGCGCTTTTGTGATGGTGGACAAGACCGGGGTACGGACCCATATACCGGTTGGGTCTGTCGCCTGCTTGATGCTCGAGCCTGGGACCCGTGTTTCTCACGCAGCCGTTACGCTCGCCTCGAGAGTTGGGTGCCTGTTGGTCTGGGTGGGAGAAGCGGGCGTCCGCCTCTATGCTTCCGGGCAGCCAGGAGGGGCGAGAGCAGACCGCTTGCTCTATCAGGCCAAGCTTGCCTTGGACGACGATGCCCGCCTGAAAGTCGTCCGGAAAATGTACGCGATGCGTTTCAAGGAAGAGGCGCCTGCCCGGCGAAGTGTCGATCAGCTTCGAGGAATTGAAGGCGCGCGCGTGCGGAAGATGTACGAGCTGCTCGCGCGTCAGTATGGGGTGTCGTGGCAATATCGCAATTATGACCACACGACGTGGGGCAGTGGTGATCTGCCGAATCGTTGCCTCAGCGCTGCGACGGCTTGTCTCTACGGTGTTACCGAGGCCGCCGTGCTGGCGGCAGGGTATGCTCCTGCCGTAGGTTTCATACACACGGGCAAGCCGCAGTCTTTTGTTTACGACATCGCGGATCTCTTCAAGTTCGAAACGGTCGTTCCGACAGCTTTCCGTGTGGCCGCCAAGAAACCGGCAGAACCCGAAAGAACCGTACGTTTGGCCTGCCGGGATATCTTCCGGGAGACGAAAATCTTGTCACGGATCATCCCGACAATTGAGGAAGTGCTCGCTACCGGAGGTCTTCCTGTACCGACACCGCCGGAAGAATCGATAGCACCGGCGATTCCAGAACCCGTGGGATTGGGTGATGCTGGTCATCGTTGTTGAAAATGTGCCTCCTCGGCTGCGGGGACGTCTGGCGGTTTGGCTACTGGAAATCAGGGCCGGAGTATATGTGGGCAATCCATCCCGTCGTGTCCGGGAAATGATTTGGGATACGGTCGTGAAGGGGGGTGGCGAAGGGAATGCCGTCATGGCATGGAGCACCAACAACGAAGCAGGCTATGACTTCGAAACCTGCGGCGCAAATCGGCGCATTCCTTGTGATTTTGATGGATTGAAATTGATCTCCTTCAAGCCGCAAGTGGAGGACGATCACGTTCTTTGACAATTGAAGTGAGAATGATTACCGTCTGAATTTCACTGAATATGTCTAGGCGGGAAAATTGCGGTGGACTTTTCCCATCGTGATTATCCCTTATAAATTGCTTAGCCACAGGACGTGTGTTCCCCGCGGACGCGGGGATGAACCGTGTTGCTTCCTGTGGTGCCACGACCTGGCGCTGTGTTCCCCGCGGACGCGGGGATGAACCGTTCACGGAATCCCCGGAGGCGTACCGCGAGCAGTGTTCCCCGCGGACGCGGGGATGAACCGATCCCGGAACAGGAACGAATAGATGTTCGTCAGTGTTCCCCGCGGACGCGGGGATGAACCGTCACATGGCGGGACCTTCGAGGCGGCCAGCGCGTGTTCCCCGCGGACGCGGGGATGAACCGCCCAACTTCCGGACCGTGGCGTGCTCGTTCGCGTGTTCCCCGCGGACGCGGGGATGAACCGTTCGTAATCCCGCCAGGATTTGGACCTACCTGGTGTTCCCCGCGGACGCGGGGATGAACCGGCTGGGTAAAACTCGGGCCTGGGCCATACCTCGTGTTCCCCGCGGACGCGGGGATGAACCGAACGTGCGCATCGTGGATGTCGGGGCGCCGATGTGTTCCCCGCGGACGCGGGGATGAACCGGTCTACGTGTCGGGAGCCCTTCAGACCCTTGGGTGTTCCCCGCGGACGCGGGGATGAACCGCCGGTTGGAGATGACCACGTTGACGAGCGCCCGTGTTCCCCGCGGACGCGGGGATGAACCGCGTTCAGGTCGCCCGCCATCCCTTGCAGGATGGTGTTCCCCGCGGACGCGGGGATGAACCGGTAGTCCCGGAGCCGTTTTGCGCCAAGGTTCAGTGTTCCCCGCGGACGCGGGGATGAACCGTACCGTCGGCGCTGGTTCGACGGCAAGCTCACGTGT